>Ga0265295_1009301_pt1 | contig 10558 bp, 8 predicted proteins | sample Munlansysbiofilm_FD_192503 | JGI IMG/M metagenome (GOLD analysis project Ga0265295, IMG submission 192503) | Leachate microbial communities from a municipal landfill in Southern Ontario, Canada - Methane capture system biofilm | ecosystem: Engineered > Solid waste > Landfill > Unclassified ... | reverse complement strand
TAAAAAACATTGGGGTTACATTTTTTTCTTACTTCTTTTCAAAAAAAAATGTTTTCATGCGTTTCAAACAAAATATTGCCTATATTTGAAACTTATCGTAGTCCAAGACCAAATCAACAGAAACAAATTTTTCTGTTCGGCCAGTAAAATTTAAAGTATTATGACTTTTGAAGGATCAAATGAAACATCAGAAAGAAAATTTGTAGAGTTACATGTTGCATGCTTCATTTTTGATCAACCCCTTACTCAACAGGAGATTCCCTATTTTCGTTCTGCCGTATCAAAGACTGCAGGAAGCCAGTTTGACAAATTTCATAATCATAATCTTAGTGAAGAAGGGGGAAAATATATTTATAGGTATCCTTTGATTCAATACAAAAGAATTAAGGGAAAAGCATCTATTGTGTGCATCGGTGACGGAACAGAGGATATAGGTCATTTCTTTCAGCATAACAGGCATAATCTGGCTATAGGAAATCGTAAAGCGGAGTTTCGTACAGAATCGATACGTGCCGATAAATTCAGGTTGCAAATCTGGGAGAAGTCTTTCCCGCTTAATATTATTAACTGGCTGGCCCTAAATCAAAAAAACTATACCTTATATCGGGAAATGACCGATGAGTCGGAGAAGATATTTTTTTTGGAGAAGATTCTGACAGGCAATATTTTGTCGTTTTGCAAGGGTGTTGGACTTTTTGTACAGCGCGATGTGAAAGTACAGATTGATGAAGTATGGGCCAGTGGAGTAACGCAATTTAAGGAGCAGACCTTGATGTGGTTTAATGTACAGTTCCGAACCAATATATGTATTCCGTATTATTTGGGATTAGGGAAGGGTGCCGGATTTGGATTTGGTACAATTTTGCCGCCGGCACAGAAAAACGAAAAGGCAGAAAGAGTGCCATAAGGATGTTTATGTTTGCAATGAAAATAATAAGAGTTTAAAATATAGAGATTGATGGATACTGAAAAAAAATACTTATACGGGGCTTCTGTTCAGGGTATTCAGAAGTTTATCTTTTCAACCAGCAAATTAAAGGATATTGTTGGGGCGAGTTTAATGGTTGATTTGATTTGTTCTGAATTGTTTTGGCGGCAACTAAATGATATGAGCACTGATATTAATCATCTTGGAGGCTATAAAAATGAGTTAGATGTTGATGAAAATTGTTTGATATCAGCAGCTGGAAATATTAAATATATCTGCGATGAAAAAACTTGTAGGAAAATATATCGCAATTTCCCAAAAGCTGTAATGGAATTTGCGCCGGGAATCACAATAAGTCAAGCGTCTGTTGAACTTAAAGATGATATAAGTGCCTCATTATCTGATCTTGAATTTAATCTTAAAACTCAAAGAAACCGGCGAATTGCTGATACAGAACAGGGTTTTATCATAACTCGTAGGGATAATCGAACTGGAAATCCTGCTGTTTGTATTGAAAAAGGAGAAGCAATTGATAAAGCAACTCAACACAAACGCACACTTAGTCGAAAGACAGATAATGAGTATAATCTTTACGGTAAGCTTCTCGGGCGAGAGAGATTTAGAGATATTGGTTTGTTGTCGTCTAATAGTGAGGAATGGATAAAGGGTGAAAGTAATAGTTATGTCGCAGTTATCCATATTGATGGAAATTCAATTGGAAAGATTATTCCTCAACTAACTAATAGAAATTTTAAGTTGTTTTCTAGGAAATTACAGGAAGCAACAGAGATTTCCATTCAAAGTGCATTTCAAAATTGTTATTATGAAGAAGATGGAAAACTAAAGGAATGTTATAAAAAACAAATCCCTTTTCGGCCAATAGTAATTGGAGGTGATGATGTTACCGTGATTTGTGATGCAAAGAACGCACTAAATTTCACGAAATGTTATTTGGCGGAATTTGAAAAGAAGACAGAGCATCTTCTTCATGATATTATTGATAAACCTGATTTAACTGCTTGTGCAGGTATCGCCTTTGTAAAAGCTAAATACCCCTTCTACTATGCAGTTGATCTTGCTGAAGACCTTTGTAGAAGTGCTAAAATAGATTCAAAAGGTATTAATGATTCAAATCCTCCTTCATCATTAAGGTTTTTTAAAGTTGAGTCTTCTTTCTATCAGAATTTTGAAACCATTAGAAGAGAAAAGCTGGAGGCAAAAGAATCCGGAGGTATCTCATTTGATAATGGGTCATATCTTCTCCATAAATCTCAGGAAGCCAACATGGAGACAATCTCTGAATTGGAAAATAAAGTTGAAATAATGAAAGGTGAAAATTCGCCAAAATCTCAAATACGAAATTGGTTGACTATATTGAGAGAAAATAAGGAACAGTCACAATTGCTTTTGGAACGAGTTTGTGAGATGCTTTTATTAAAAGATAAAGGAAAGGTCATTATTGATGAACTTAGTCTTGAAGATATAACAGAAAACAAAATTGATAAAACTGATTTATATGATGTAGTTACTTTAGCTTCATTGATGAAAGAATAAATTATTGGAAATATGGAACGTACAAATGAAATAAAATATAAAATTGAATTCTTGTCCTATTGGCACATTGGTTCTGGGATATCGGGTGGCGTTGATGCAGATGCCGTGGTTCTTAGAGATAAAGATGGATTTCCATATATTCCAGGAAAAACACTAAAAGGACATTTAAGGGATGCTTTACAGACAATTGCAGGTTTGAATCTTGACGTTGTTGATATCGGCTTCATTAATAGATGGTTTGGGATTGAGGGAGGACGGAACAATAATGTATTTTCCGGAAGTCTGTTTTTTGAAAATGCTTATCTGGCCCAGTCGTTTGTTCATAAAATTAATAAGGATGAGAAATCACAGACTTTAAATAGATTTCTTTTTGAAAAGATTTCTTTTACAGCTATTGATAAAGAAAAGGGTTCAGCAAAAAAGAGTAGCCTTCGATCTGTTGAGGTTTGCGTTCCATTAACTTTATATGGTCGGATAATTTTGAGTGATGTTTCAGTTGATGATTATTCAGAAATTAAAGAAAAACTATCAATTGGGATGGGAATGATAGGAAACATGGGCGCTTTCAGAAACAGGGGTTTTGGAAAATGTAGAATAACTTTAATGCAGGAGGATAAACAATGATAAGATATAGATTCAAATGCACACTGCTTAGTGATATTGTTATCAATGAGAAAGCCGGAACAGATGGCCCTCAAAGTTCCCTTGACTATATTCCCGGTTCAAATTTTATGGGAATTGTCGCAAACAAAATGTACAAGGATGCTAAGGATGAACGTGATCAATTGATGTGCTATAAAATGTTTCACTCAGGTGATTTAGTGTTTTCAGATGCACATATATCGATGAATGGTGATAGGTTTTTACGCAGACCTGCTTCCTGGGCAACTCTAAAAAATGGTAGTGATGCGGATATTATACTTCATCATAATTTATCAAAAGAAGATCATATAAAGAATTTTAAAGAAGGCAGACAATATAAACAAACGAGAACAGGGTATTTCTCCCCCTTAAATAAACAATTTACTCAAATCAATAAACAATTTACTCTTAAATCAGCATATGATGCAGAAAAAAGAAGAGCTAAAGATTCTTCGTTGTTTGGATATGAAAGTATACCTCAAGGTGTTGATATGATTTTTTATGTGGAATCAGAGAACAAGGACTATTTAGAAAGAGCAAAAGAAATATTAATCGGAGAAAAACGAGTTGGCAGAAGTAAATCAGCTCAATACGGATTGGTTGAAATTTCTTTTTTGGGAGAGGATGCTGACGTTCAGTTTTTTGATGATAGAGATAAAAGGGAATTAGCCGGTAATCAAATTATTGTCTATGCTGAATCTGATATTTGCATTATTAACCAATATGGAAGTTCGGTTTTAGCTCCAAATATAGGCTCATATCTTAATTTAAATAATGATTGGAATGTTTGCTGGGAAAAATCACAGGTTTTGACCCGATCCTATGCTCCCTGGAATGGCAAGCGGTTTACCAGAGATGCCGACAGAATTGTAATATCCAAAGGATCTGTTTTTGTTTTGGACAATCAAAGTAATAGTGGTTTATCAAAAAGTGTTGAGAAAAACCTTTTTTACCGGATTGGAGAATTTAAATCTGAAGGATTGGGTGGCGTTTTAATTAATCCTGACTTTTTGATGGAGGAAGACCTCTCACATAAAAAACTAGAATCAATTACGCTGCATGAAAGTCAATTAAACATTCAACGCTTCGAGTCAAATGATGACTATGATGATAATGTATTTAAGTTTTTAAAGAGAATTAATGAGCAGGAAGAACAAGAAGCACTTATTTATTCTGCTTGTAAAAAGTTCCGGGATAAGGAAAAAGAAAAATATCGTTCAGGAATTACAAATAGTCAATGGGGAGGAGTCAGAGATATTGCAAAACGGAGCTCAGATAAAGAGGAGTTAATGAAGTATTTATTTATTGGAAAAGATTCTTATTTAATGCATGGCGTTAATGCTGAAAAATGGAAAGAAAAAAGCAGACGTGATATATTAAAAGATGCTATTGAAAACAATTTTAAAGGTTATTTATCACATGGAAGTAGTATAGGTGATGAGAATTTGCCGTCTGTAGTAGAGAAATTAGCCGCGTTATTTCAGAAAAAAAATAAATAGTTATGTGTTATTCATACAGATATATTGCAAAAATAGTTATCGAATCCAAAACGCCATTATCACTGGCAAGTGGTGAATGTGGTATAACCGTGGATTCTGAAATCCTCTTGGATTATAATGGCTATCCGTTTATTCCGGGAACCAGCATTACAGGTGTCCTAAGGCATTGTTGTGATAGAGAGCTCATCAATAATAAAGAAGAGATAAAGGATATTTTTGGTTTTGATGATGATCAAGCAGGAAAAGGGAGCAGAATAAAAGTTTCTTCGGCGTATTTTATAGGCAAGAATGGAAAAGTAGGTGAAAGGATACTTATTAAGGATGAAATAGATCAAGCACTCCAACAATTTCCTGATAGACAACATGTAAGGATTAATGATCGGGGTGTTTCAGATGAGGATAACCGTGGTAAATTTGACCAGCAGATTGCCTTAAAAGGCTCAAGATTTGTTTTTGAACTTGAATTTGAAGGTAAAGAGGACGAAGAGGATATTTTTAGACAGATAGTTTCTTGTTTGTTTTTACCTGAATTTAGACTTGGGGGAGGAACACGAAACGGCTTTGGCGAAATAGAAGTTAAGGGCTTGACTGTTGATAGTTATGATTTACAAACCAGAGAGGGTTTAATGAAGTATATTAATCGAAATAAGTCATTATGCGTTTACCCTCTAAGTATCCCGGAAGAGATAACTTTTACGGATACAAAGTTTATAATTAAATATGAATTGAAGCTTCGACCAGATGACTTCTTCATATTTTCTTCCGGTGTTGGCTCTTTGGAATCCGACATGAATCAAATTGAAGAAAATGTAATTGAATGGAATGAGAATAAGCCAGTACTTGGAAAGAAAAAAATATTGATTCCTGCTTCGTCAGTAAAAGGTGCAATTGCGCACCGTGTAGCATTCCATTATAATAAGAGGAAAGAACGGTTTGTAGATTATCCTAATGTGACTAAAGATGATGTAATAGGTGCAAACAATGAGGCTGTAAAGTGGCTATTTGGATATTCAACTAATGAAAATGATAAAACAGTCTCGAAAAGGGGTAAGATTGTCTTTTCCGATGTTTATTGTGGTTTCAATCTATCTGAAACCAATAATCCGAATGAATCAAAGGAGAAGCTTTCACACATAAATATTGATCGTTTTACCGGTGGTGTAATTGGAGGGGCTCTTTTTAATGAAGTAGTTGCAAATATTGATGAGGAGTTTAATTTTTTTATTACTCTTGTTCCCGAACGTAAAGAAAACGAGAAAGAAAAAGAAGAAGATAAGCAAGCAATTGGACTTATTATAGATTCTCTTGAGGATTCTTTAAGAGATGTTAAAACCGGAATGTTGCCACTAGGAGGAGGAGTTAATCGTGGACATGGTTGTTTTACGGGAAGATTATTTAAAAATGATGAGGAGATTTGATATGGCTAATGAAATAGAAGTAATAAAAACACTATCTGATATCCCAAATTTAAGTTATATCGGATATATATGGCCTTCGGATAAATCCGAGCCAATTATAAATGATAAGCATTTTGATCTTGAGCTGTTGAAGAAGTATGAGGGAAAGCAGAATCCGTTTATTGTAGAAGGAAATATGTATTCAGCAAGTGATAAGATTAGTATTTCAATCAGGCATAATGACTCCGGTTATATTATAACGAAGGTTGATTTTGCTGAGATAAAAGCAAATGAAACGATGGAAGTATCTGATCAGAAATATCTTCACGTTAATAAACATGATAATTCAAAGGTTTTGTTCAGACAAGTATGGTCTGAACAGGAAGATGATAATACCATTGACTTTAAAGTATTAAGACCTCTTATCAAAGCATTTGTTGGATTTGAAAAGTAAGACATTATGAATAAGCAGAAATATATTAAGGCGCCCTACAATTTCGTTCCATTATCCGAAAAGGTCTTTTCTCCGACTTGGTGGGCTGGTCAGGTGAGTCATGATATTCCATTCAGCGATGGTGAAAGTGGCATAATTGAAGTTACTTTAAAGGCAGAGACGCCTGTTTTTATTAGAAATACAGATTTTTCAAATGGAGACGATAAAGAATCTTCCACGGAATTTTGTCATTATATAGATAAGAACGGAAAAACGCAATATTATATCCCGGGGACCAGTGTAAAAGGCATGATTCGCAGTGTGTTGGAGATAATGAGCTTTGGGAAGATTAAGGTTGATGAAAGATTGAAGTATGCAACGAGGGATTGGGATAATGAAAATGTTTATGAATTAAAAAATGTAAAGGAACAAGGTAAAATTCGTTGTGGATATCTGATTAAAAAAGATAATACATATTATATTGAAGATCATGGTAAACCATATCGAATTGGTCATAAAGAAATTGATAGTATTTTAGGTAGTGAGATTCTTGAAAAGTACTTTTCTAAAAGGAAAAGCTTTAATTTGAATGACGAATATAAAGACGGTGGTGTAAAATATGATCCGAAAACAGCTAAGTTTAAATACTCTGTAATCCGTAAAGAATCAGATTTAAATAAATTAAAAGGGAACACTTTTTCTATTAATGATGGGTTGTGTGACAACTTCCATGATAATCGAGTTAAGATTAATCAGGACGGAGAAATCTTTGGAGATATTATTTTGACCGGTCAACCAGATAAATGGGTTTATCCTCCCGAACCAAATGGAGGAAAATACTGGGAGTTTGTTTTCAAAAACGATATAGAAGATAAATATCCAGTATCTGTAGATCAGATGAACGATTTCGAGTTTATTTATGAGGACTCAGATGATTGGAAATACTGGAAAGAAAAGGGACGAATTCCAGTCTTTTTCCGAAAAGAAGGCGAAAAGATAAAAGATTTTGGGCTTGCCTTTATGTATAAAGTGCCATTCCTGTATAAACCTGTTGATTTGATTTCAAAGGATCATAAAAATAATAGTAAACGTGATTTGGCGGAAACTATTTTTGGATCAATTAAAAACGAAGCACTTAAAGGTCGAGTACAATGTTCTAATTTTGAACTAACAACAATACCACGTTTTGAACCGGAAACAACTACAATACTGGGAAGTCCCAAAGCTTCATACTATCCAATATACATAAAACAGAATGGACCTTTGCAAAAAAAAGGTAAACATTTTATTTATAGTACTTACAATGATTCAGATGCCAGTCTTTCCGGATGGAAGCGATATCCGGTTAAAAATCATTTCATTCCAGAGCATCCGCAGGGCAAAATTACCACAACAATAAAACCTATAAGCAAGGATGCTGTTTTTAAGGGTAAGATCAGATACCATAATTTGCGTCCTGTTGAGTTAGGTGCTTTGTTGTCCGCTTTAACTTTTCATAATTCTGACGGGTATTTCCATTCAATCGGTATGGCAAAGCCATATGGATGTGGTGCTGTTTCATTATTAATAAAAGCTTCTACATTATCTCACAACACAAATACATATTACGCTGTATTTGAAAAAGTGATGAACCAGTTTTTAGGTGAGAAATGGGTAAATAGTATAAATATGAAAGAGTTGTTTGCAATGTCATCTTTTCATAATGGAGGGGTAGATCGAAATCCATATATGTCCATTGATAAAAAGGATTACATATATGCAAAAAAAAATGGGGAAGACTTAAAACAGTATTCTGAAACTCATTCATTAAATCCAGAAATAAACTCAGTGTTAGAAAAGCTTGTTGAAATTGAAAAGGATGAAAAGAAAAAAGAAGAAGCAAGGCTTAAAGATGACTTTAATTCATTGATTGATAAATTGAGATTAGATTTTGCCGAAATTGATGAAGAAACGCTATCTGATAGAATTGAACAATGTGAAAGGTATGGTGAATTAGATTTAATCACTTCAATGGAGAATTATAATGATCTTCTTGTTTTTAAGCGAATATTCTCGATTCGTAAATTAATGTCAGAAAATAAATGGGGAGAGGCAAGGCATTTAATCCATGATATGCCCAAATCAGTTGAGTCATTTGCTGTTCAATATCTTAATCAATTAGATGAGCAGTGTAAAGTCAAAAATATTGAAACAATAAATTTAGAAAACGCCATAGATTTAACGTCTTCGATAGAGAAACATAAAGGACGTATTGGAACTTATTTAAGAAAAAAGAATTGTAAGACTTTGCCAGAAGAAGACATTCCTATTTTGGAGTCAGCTTTGAGGAAGTGGAAAAAAGTAGATACTGATCCAAAATGGATTGATTATAATTCTAAGCGTTCTGTATGGACGCAGTTTGTTGAAAAGTGGGTTGGGCATGATAGAGCCGTTGAACTATTTGAAAAAATTATAAAATAATATTCGATGAAAGTTCTAATTAATATCCTTAGTGAACAACGGTTACAAAATTATATTGCAATTAAACATGTGAAACCTGATAAGGTTTTCACCCTTTCAACTGAAGCTATGCATGACCAAAATGTCATATTCTCAAAAGTTTCAGGAGTAAAACATATTCCCATAAAATGTCATGGATTTGATTATAGGAATCTTTTCTCTGCGACTGAAGAGATCGCTCAAAAGGTTGATCGGGAGTCTGAAGTTGTTATAAACTACACAGGCGGAACAAAAATCATGTCTACTGCACTTATATTAAGGTGTTTGACACTATTTAATAAGCCAATCAATTTAATTTATGTCAATACCCGCGATCACAAAATCGAAAAGTTAACTGTTAAAGATAAAGGTGGTTTTGGATTTGATAGTGATGAAATCAGGATAAAAATCGATATTCATGATTGTTTTCTTTTGAAAGGAGAGCAGTTGAAATATTATTCTACTGAATTGGACAAGTTTCAAAAGGAACGATTTGCTTTATCTGAGCAATTTATTAGTAACAAAGCATTAGAAATAGTTTTAAAGAATCAAAAAGATTTTTTTAATGGAAAAGAGGTTAAGCCAAAATTTAGCGAACAATATGGCCCTGTTAAATATCCTATTTCTGTCTTTTTTAATCAAAATGAATTTGCCATTGACCTGGGAGAAGAAGGGTTTAGATATAGTCACCCAGATGGCGGGAAATATCTGACTGGAGGTTGGTTGGAAGAGTATGTTTATATAAAATTACTTGAATCAGGAAAGTTTGATGAGGTTGCAAAAAATATACTAATTGATTTCAAATCAACTACGGGCAATTTAAAAAACATTAAAAACGAAATTGATGTAGCTGTATCAAAGGATGTATCCCACATTTTTATTGAGTGTAAGGCGGGGGAAGTGAAACAGGAACACTTGTATAAACTAAAATCCTTAAGAGATTATTTTTTAGGGACGTATGGTAAAGCCTTTCTTGTATCCCGTAAGGAACCCAAGCCAAATATTAAGGAAAAAGCAAAAGACCTAAATATAGAATTAATATATGGTAAGAATATTCTTAATATTGAAAAATTGATTAAATAACCTCCTATGCCACGAAAAATATTAATCTCATTCCTGGGAACGAATGAATATGTCCCGGCAAACTATTATTTGGGCGATCAGTCCCATAAAATTGATAATGTGCGGTTTATTCAGGAGGCTATTCTGGAACTAATTTGTAATGGTTGGACGGAAATGGATGTTGTAAAGGTTTTTCTTACCGATGAAGCCGAAAAGAAAAACTGGGTGGATAATGGTCACTGTGAAAAGGATCAAAAAATTATTGAATGTGAGGGATTAAATACCCGACTAAAAGCATTTGCTTTGCATCATAAGATTAAATATACCGTGGAACCGGTGTTCAATGTTCCCACCGGAATAACGGAATCGGATGTCTGGGATGTTTTTGATACCATATATGAACAACTGGAGGAGAATGATGAGGTCTATTTCGATATTACGCACTCTTTCCGAAGTATTCCCATGTTGTGTATGGTGCTGCTCAACTATGCCAAATACCTGAAAAACATTACGGTAAAAGGAATCTATTATGGTGCTTTTGAGGTGCTGGGCCCGGCATGGCAGG
>Ga0265295_1009300_pt1 | contig 10558 bp, 11 predicted proteins | sample Munlansysbiofilm_FD_192503 | JGI IMG/M metagenome (GOLD analysis project Ga0265295, IMG submission 192503) | Leachate microbial communities from a municipal landfill in Southern Ontario, Canada - Methane capture system biofilm | ecosystem: Engineered > Solid waste > Landfill > Unclassified ... | reverse complement strand
TAGAGACAGTGAATTTTTTGAATCCAGTTCAAATAATCGAGAAACCTCCTATCATAAACAATGTATTCTCCCCGCTTGACTTTGGGGATGCGATACAAAGGGAAAGCTATCGCCTGATAAAGACTGATAAAAAGATCCAAAATTACCGCCGGCACAATCATCATATAAATAAATGGCAATGACAGGAGATGTCGAATGTTTTTGGGGATGGCGTATTTCCAAGAAGGAATTTTGAATTTTTTATTTTTTATCCTGAATTTATCCGCAAAAATAATTCTTTTTTGTTTGATATAAAAACCGTATTTCTTGGCCAAACGTGCATGCTCCTTGCGCAAAGCCCCGTTAAGCTCTTCGATTTTTTCCAAAATTTTTCTGATTTTTGATTCCATCTTTTTTGATAATTTAAAAAACAAACATTTCTCATCTTAAACAAAAAAACCGAACTTGGCAAATCGCAAGCCCGATTTAAATCAAAAATCATATCCGTCAACGATTCTTTCTTCAAAAAAAATCAAAGAGTTATCTCTTTCAACTCCCTCCGGAGAATTCGATAGTCGGGAATAATTTCCGAGACCAAAAACCAAAAACGCCTGGAGTGATTAAATTCATCCAGATGACACAATTCATGAACAATCACATAATCTATTATTTTATCCGGCAAATAAATCAGTTTGTAATTAAAATTCAGATTGCCGGCTTGAGAACAACTGCCCCATCGCGTGCGCTGAGAACGAATCGAAATTTTTTTGAACTCAAAACCGTATAAGCGACCGAAATGATTAACTCTCGCCTTGATTATTTTTTGCGCCCGCCTTTTTTCTTTTTGATAATCTTTGGCAGTCAATATTTTTCGAGGATAAATTTGATTGTTTTTGAGTTCGTCTATTTTTTTTAAGAGCCAAGCTTGACGCTCTCGGACAAAATTTTCCGCCACTTTTTCGCTCAAGCGCTTGGGGATAGTCACTAAAATTTTCACATTGGAATCCATCTCGCAGCCGATTTCTTTTTCCGAACAAAATCGTACGCTCAAACGCAAGCTTTTGGACAAGCTGTTTTTTCTGATTTGATAATTTATTTTTCTGTCTTCTATGACAATTTCTTTTTTCATTTTTCAGAAATTAAAACTCTTTAATTATATTTTTAAAAATTAACCGCTTTTAAATCCCGCTATTTCTTGATTTTTTGCAACGTTGAACTCTCGACAAATATTTTACCCGAAAAAAGAACCAATAAAACCAAACATCCGATCAAAGTTGCGATAACACTCGGATATCTCCCGTCAAAACCGTCAGCTGACAAATGTTTCAAAAGTATGCCCGCATAAGCCCAAATCAAGACCAATCCGTAAGCGATGTTTCTATCCTTATTCATCCGCGCTATCCCGATCATCACACCGACAAGCAAGATAATCATCGTCCAAGTAAAATCAGCCACCCCGAAACCGTCCCAACTGATACTGACCAAAAATACCGTAATATTGGCGATGGTCGCCACGGTAATCCAGCCAAAATAAATACTAAAAGGGATTGAAAGAAAAAAATTTTCTCTTGTTTCCAATTTTTCTCCGCGAAAGATTTTGGCGATTTTGATGAGTGCTCCAAGCAAGACCAACATAATCAAAACCGAAATTCCGATAAAATCATAGTGCCAAGCAAAAATCCAAGCGATATTGGCCAGAGAAGTGATGATAAAAAATATATTCACTTTTCCAATTAACGCCTCTTTGGTTTGAGCGCCTTTGGTAAATTGATAAAATACATACCCGCCCAATAAGAGATAAATCAAGCCCCAAATGGAAAAAGTCACTCCGGCCGGCGCAAACAGATTGGGATAAGCGTCCGATATCTCTCCGGTTGTGCGATTATTGATCGGCAAACTGTTGGCCAAAAAATTCACCCCCACCATCAAGAAATAACCAACTCCGGCCAAAACTTTTAGAATTGTGTTTTGCATAATTTTTCTTTGTTAATTTTTAACACTCTCACTTCTTTAATTCTAGCAAATAAACCCGAGACTCACAAACAAATAAATTGCTCAAAAAAATAAAATAATCTATAATAAAAAATAATAAATAAAATAACAAAAAAATATGGTATTGGTATTATTTAATAATTTGAGCGAAAAAGACAAATCCAAGGCTATTGAAAACCTTATTTGCGAAAGCACCCCTCGACAAGATTTTTTCCTTTTGGTCATCTTGTCCGTATTGATGGCCACTTTCGGATTACTTATAAACAATGTGGCGATCATAATCGGAAGTATGCTAATCGCTCCGATGCTCTATCCCATCATAAGCCTATCTCTCGGAATTATTATGGCTGATTCAAAACTTATTTCACGCTCCTTTTATACAGTCATCAAATCCTCGGTTTTCGGAATAGCCGTCTCAGCCATCATAACTCTCTTTTTCAATTCCAGCTTTCAGATGAATACCGAAATCGCCTCCCGCACAGAGACTTCAATGGTTTATTTTTGCGTTGCCTTTATCGCCGGACTAGCCGCATCTTTTGCGCTCATCAAACCCCATCTCAGTGAAACACTACCCGGCATTGCCATCTCTGTCGCCATTATCCCGCCCTTGGCTGTGACGGGTATAGGCATCGCCAGATTTGATTGGAATATAATCAGTAGTTCGTTTTTACTTTTCTTGACCAATATCGCCGGAATTATCTTTGCCAGTATGTTTGTCTTTTCTATGATGCACCTCTATGTTGCCAGAACCGCCGCCAAAAAAGCCGTGGAAAAAGAAGAGCTTGCCGTCAAAAAAGAACAGGAAAAAGCGGAAAAGGAGCAACTCCAAGACTCGGAGGCGAAATAAAAAACAAAAAACAACTCCGCTAAAAAAGAGTTGTTTTTTATTGCAAAATATTTTTAGATTGAAAGATTTATTTTTTATTTCCAATTCATCACCGTTATGGTAAGTTGCAAAATCGTGGCAAAAGAAACCCACAACAGATAAGGCACATTTATCCAAGCCACCCATCTCATTTGCGGGTAAATAGCCATCATCGCCCAAATCAAGGTTCCCAGTACCAGTAAAATATCCAATGAAGCCAAAAGGTTATTTTTGAGCCCGAATTGCAGAGGTGTAAAAGCGAAGTTAAAAACCAGGTTTAAAGCGAAAGGCAAAGCCACCCACCAAGACAATTTTCCGACAAAAGCTCGATAAAAAACCGTCCCGAATGAAATCGCGATGATAACATAGAGAACAGTCCAGACCGGACCAAAAAGCCAACCCGGCGGAGACCAAGAGGGCTTAATAAGTGTTTGATACCAATTATTCATAATATTTTTTGTTAATTATTTCTTAATTTTATTTAAAAACTTAGTTCTGCTCTTTATAATATTTACAATCCCCGCGATAACCATTATCAAGCCGATTCCTTGCGCGCCGGGACTATCATCCTGCTCACCGAAAACTATCATAAATATACCAAAAGCTATAGCGAAAACGGATAATATAATTTTCAGTTTTTTATTCATAAATTTTAAAATTATTTTAAAATTTTCTATAAATTAATTCTTGTTTTAAATTACTCCAAATGTTACGTAACTTGCTACATAACAAAATTTATTTTAATTTAATCAATTTTGCTTCTCTTCTTTCCTTTTGGCTAAAATTAAGCGTAAACTGAAAAACTCGTTATTTTTTCCAAGAGCGGTCATAGAAAAATATCTACCGATTCCCTTTGGCTCGATTGTAGGTCTCATGTCGTTGCAATACCAATCCATATACTAATCAATATTACTTTTGATGACCTAATTGTCAATTGGTATAAATTTCTTTAAAAATTTTAAAATATCTCTTTAATCCAAAAAATAATATTATAGAAGAAAATATAATAATTAAAAAAATACTAAATGACGATAAGCTAACATTACTAGGCCTCAAAAAGGAAATCCCGTAACCAAAGACAAGCGCTAAAGTCGTCAACCCAAAGGCAAAACCTTTTTATCCAGGCATTAAATTTACAATCGAAACTAATGTTATTGGCATAGTTATATTGAATAAAAATATTCCAAAAATACCCAATAAAGGAATAGCTGAACCAAAAGGCAGAATTATTGCCGAACTTATCAGACTCAAAATTGCAACCCTCATCCAGCCAAACTTATCTGCTATTATACCACCCAGTCCTTTTCCAAGGAAAATTGAAATTGTCAACACTGGCATTAGGAGGAAGTGATGACAGTACTGTATATTACTCGGATTATGTAGATATGGAAAAAACCAAAACAAACTGATGATGCCTTCTGTTAAAAAGTTTATATCAGACTGAGAGTTACTGATTTGCCTGAAAAGCAGGATTGGATGAAAAATAAGAAATTTATATTGCAAAAATGAAGTTTCAAAATCGTTTATCGATTCTTCACTCTTTTTGCCAATTATAAAAGCTGGGGATAAATTTGATTTCCATATCATTTTAAAACTGTAATGATGACCGCGCCAATAATCATAATAGTTGTGGCAATAATTTTTTGAGACAAGTTATTTCGTTCCTTGAAATATAAAACACCAAGAACGAAGGCAAACAACGGCATCGTTCGCTTGATGGCGAAAACACTGGATACTGATGCAAATTGAAGTGCATGGTTTGTGCTTCCATTGGCAATCGCAATAGCGACACCAGCAAAAAAAATTGCAATAAAGAATTTCCAGGCACTTTTCGCAAACAAATTGCTCTTAATATTTTTCATCGATTCCCCATAATTCCGACCGATAGGCGTAAGAAAAATTAAAGGAATAAAACCAATTGCAATAAGTAAATGAGTTAGATATGACGCAAAAAGAACACTGCCACTTTCAACAACGGTTATCTTTGAAAGCGTGGGCGTGAAAGTATAACATGCAGCCGTAGCAAGAAAATATAACACGCCCTTGCGATTATTTTTTCTTTGTTTAAGTTCCTCCATGGAAAGCGATATATTCTTTTTCCAATCCATGAGTATTGCACCAAAAACGATAATCAAAATGCCAAGCAAGCTCGTCCTGGAAGGATATTCTCCCAACAAAATCATAGGAGGAATGATGAGTGACAAACTCGTCAAAGTCATAAATGGCATGAGATAACTCAACTGTGCAACATCAAGAGCTTTATAATTGAACCAAACGGCAACAATATTCAGAACAACTCCAAATATCAAAGCATTCCAAAAAAGATGCGAGAGATTATGTGTGGGCATCAAAGTTTTCTCTTGGAGAAAATACGCCAGCGCGAACAAAGCGCCAGCAACAAAAAATGCTATAACAGCCACAACATTATTCATGCCCTTAACCTGCAATGCTTTTTTCTTAATAGCGCTTTCAAATGCTTGAAAAATTGCACCAAAAAATGCAAATATCATCCAATTCATACTGTTTTATTTTACTTTATATCTTCCATGAATAAGATCTTTGATACCGTTTCTTTCACTGGATCTGGCTTGCTTTACAAATTCATTTTCCTTGATTTTTTCAGCATATTTTAATCCCGCTAATCCTTTTCTAGAAACAACCTCCTCAGCAATCACTGGTTTTACATGTATTGCAACATCTTTCAAATATTTTTCGAATATTTTTTGTATTTCAGTCAATTCGGTCTTGTCACCGTTATTTTCGTCACTAAGTGTTTCATCAAGAATTTTTTCGATTGCCAAAATATCTTCTTGTGAAATTTCAATATCTTTTCCAAACTCATTTTTATAAAAAGCCATGGAAAACATGATCCAAGCACGCATCATATGAAATTCATTAGTGACAATTTCAACCTCTTTAACGTCATTAGCAATATTAATGTCATGGTGATTCTTTATCCAATGGGAAACAGCAGCAGCATTTCCAATGGTTGAACCACTAGAAGAAACTGCTTCCGCCATAATTTCTTTCGGGAGATCATACTTTGCGATAAGTTTTTTTCTCGCCTCATTTGCTCTTGATAAAAAAAGTACTTCTTCCGATTCTCCTAATTTTATTTTTTCCTCTCCTCCCGTGGTGAAAACATGAAAATTTTCTGCACTACTTCCCTTCTCTTTCTTCTCCAAAAATTCTTCGTACAATTGTTGGATGGCACGCATCCTTGAATCTCCCCCTGAAACTTCTTTCGGCATACCTTCCTTGACCGACTCATTAACAAGAGGAAATCTAGGAGGAAGACCATTTCCCATTCCCTCTTGAAACAATCTGGCTCCCAACATGACTACAATTCTATTTTTTTGAACAGGCCTTTCAGCAGTACGCTCTTGTCTATTCTCATTTTCCAAACCTGCAAAACCCTCCATTGAAAATCTCATAATTTTTAAAAATATTATTAGTTAAAAGCAATAACTACTTTAATATAAATAATCTTCTTATCTTTAAATAAGCTTTGACACATAGCAATTATAACATAATGGGAAGTTAAGTAAACTTGAACTTAGTACAAAAAGACCCCGAAAGAGAATTTCTCTTTCGGGGTCTTGCCTCATAGCTAAGGCTTCGGCATGAACTTTGCCAACATCATGCAATGCACATTGGCAGCGTTGGCCTGCAGTAATAATTTTTCAGGCGTGCGATTTGGAGATTGCCCAAAACATTCCAGATATGCTGCTTTAACATGGGCGCCGGTGCCCACAGCAATCAGATGAATTATTACGCCGTGTAAGCCCCACCGAGGAAATTCTTCACTCGTATTTTCTGTGAAAAACTTTTTGTATCCCTCGAAAAATTCCAGCGCTTTCTTAACTCTATGAGTCTGATGCAAGTTATAACCTGGAGACTGAATGTAAAACATTCCATCAACACCAGCTAAGGCTGACTGCATACCACCGTGATAACGCATCATATTGCGATCGTGGTGATTGGCATTGTGATCTGGAAAGATAATACTCCCAACCACGCCGTCGCACTGACCAGACTCAATAATCTGCAGATGCCTAATCATAGCATATGGCGAATGCTCACCATCGCTATCTATACACCCAACCACATCAGCACCAGACTGCACTCCCCATCTGTAACCAGCAATAATGTTGCCCGCATTGCCGATGTTCTTGTTGTTGTGACCAATTTCTAGCCAGCAACTAGTGTTAACTGCCAGATCTAGCACTGACTTGGTATTGTCAGTGCTGTTGTCATTAATGACCAGAACGCGAAGCTCGTGACCACGTGCCTTCAGCATCATTTCAACATCCGCAAACTCACTAATGAGCCTGCCTATTGTTGTGCCCACATTAAACGCTGGAATAAAAATATTGATCTTCATCTACTGCCTCCTTTTTTGGCCGAAGCCTGATTTGAGCCACAAATGGCTTTTTTTAAGATACGTTCTTTGTTAAGGAGGACTGTTTACCTTAACTTGATATTATACTCTCTTTTCATAAAAATGTCAATGTATCTCATCATGGTCATGTGACCGTGACAAATCCTCCTTGAAAACTAGATGAGAATAATCATCATATTCACATTCTCTCATTTTTCCTGGTGGACGATTTAAAAACTTTTTCCAGAAACCTTGTTGATTAATCCTCTTTGCAATTTTTTCCGCCTGAATTCCAAGATTATTATAGGCTGTTTTCTTGTATTTTCTTCGATACATATATCGAACAACTTGAACAAATAGTTCATCTAAAAAATCCTTAAGATTCATTAGATTTTTAAGCATCATTTTTTCATAATAAAATTCATCAATTTCCTGCCCACCTTTTGTTATCTTGCCAAATGGATTAATATCATCCTGAAGGACAATACCATCAAAATCACCAATAAAAATACTGTCCAAATTAGCTCGAACATCCCGAAATCCAAACTTTGAAAATAGTTTATTTTTTTCATCAAGTTTTTTAAAATTTGCAAACCATGCATCAGGAGGTACATATATGCCACCCATACCAGCCAGCAATGCATCTTGAATTGCACGGTCCACGGCTACTTCAAAATTTTCAATTCGATTCAGCTGATTCTCTGTCAACTTATTTTTACTTCTTGATGCATCACTTGTTGATATCAATAAGGTTTCATCTTTTTCACCATCTGTCATGAAAATTGAATTCTCGTCTTTAACGCGTCGATAAGTAGTCCAGGTCTTAACTCCTGCCTTTTTTAAACTACCATGAATAAGCATTGCCCGATCTGCCGATTCAATATTGTCTGATTTAAAATTCTTGAGTGCGAATTTTTTTCTGAGTTCTAAAAGTCTTCCTTCTTCATTGGCAAGTGAAGCATCCACGCGATACACATTGCCAAAATGTCCATTGCCAATCCTGTCATTATTGCTAATTTCAACATTAGATTCTCTGCCACTGGCATGAATCAATGTTTTTATCTCTGGTTTATTTTTATTGCTGTAATTTTGTTCTTTTTCCATATGCCAAAAGTATACCACAGCGAAGCGGGAGGTGTCTAGATTTAAACTCAAGTGCAACACGCTAAACTATTAGATTTAAATCCTAGTTCCTTCAAAAACTTCATAATCCAATATAAAAACAAAAAATCTCACAAACAAGCAGGATCTTCAAGCTCTCAACACTTGAAAATCAAAGAAAACACTATAAAATATAGCTCGCTATTATGCAATAAATCACTAGTTTTGCATAGTCTTAGCAAAACAAGTGATCTGTGTCATCAATGGTATATGGAAACCTATACCACAGCCAGAATTGGCTCAGAAGCAACCCAGCCTATCCAAAAGGTCAGGTATGTACTCTATGCAAGGAAATCAACTGAATCAGAGGAACGACAAGTGCTTTCTATTGATTCCCAGGTGAATGAAATGCTCCAGTTAGCCGAGCGAGACAGCCTTGATGTGGTTGAAATTAGGCGAGAATCGCACAGTGCAAAAGAGTCAGGCCAGCGACCAGTTTACAAGGAAATTTTGGAGGATATACGAAGAGGCAGATTTAATGACATACTCACATGGGCACCCGATCGTCTTTCCCGCAATGCAGGCGATCTGGGTAGCGTTGTGGATCTTATGGATCAACAACTCCTTATGGAGATTCGCACCTACGGTCAACAATTCAAAAACTCACCAAATGAAAAGTTCCTTTTGATGATTCTTTGTAGTCAGGCAAAACTAGAAAACGACAACAAGAGCATCAATGTGAAACGAGGGCTACGAACAAGAGTGGAAATGGGATTATGGCCTGGTCCTGCACCTACTGGCTACATGAAAGAAAAAAGAATGGATCGTAAATGTAAAACTCTGATTGATCCTGAACGAGCACCTGTTATCAAAAAAATGTTTGAGAAAGTTGCCTATGAGCATTGGAGCGGTCGCAAAATCCATAATTGGCTTAGATTTGATTTAAACTTTAGAACTGCTTGTGGTAAAAAGCATCTTAGCCTAGGTAATATTTACAAGCTCTTGGATAACACTTTCTACTACGAAATATTTGAATATCCGAAAAATTCTGGAAATTGGTATACGGGCAAACATGAACCGATAATTACTAAAGAACTTTTTGATCTCGTTAAAAGTCAGATAAAAAGCCAAGTCCTCAGAGTTGAAGGAAAAGAATTTGCCTTTACAAAAATGACGACTTGTAGACTTTGCGGATCAGGTATATGTGCCGATGAAAAATTCAAAAAGCAGCAAAACGGAAATGTTCATCGATATGTGTATTACGGATGCACCAAAGCCCGAGGTGCTGATTGCAAATGTGGCTATACCGAAGAAAAAGAAATCTTAAAACAATTTGAAGAATTGATAGATAAAATCAGTCTCAATGAGATTGAGATAAAAGCAAGAATCAAGGAAGACATTGAACGGTTTTCCAAAATGCGAAAATTCTTTTTAGGAGCTAAGGATAAAATCAGTGTTCCAAATATAGATATTCGAGGATATGCAAAATATGTTTTGAGAGAAGGTACGAATGAAGAAAAAAGAGAAATACTAGGTTGTCTAAAAAGTAGGATCTATCTTGCAGAGAAGAAAATTACATTAGAAAAATAGGAGGGGTTAGAAATAACAAAAAACACGAAAATCCGTGTTTTTTGCTTTGTATAAAACATTTTTGCAGGTAAGCATGTCGTGCTACCTGCTGTTGGCGGAGAGACAGGGATTCGAACCCTGGGTCACTTTTAAGGGCGACAACGGTTTTCGAAACCGTCCCATTCGACCACTCTGGCATCTCTCCATAAATTATATATCACAAAACATTTAACACATAACAAAACTATTTATATTTGGCCCATGTTACCACTTTTACCCAGTTTCCTAACTGGGCTGGCATCTCTCCAATTTCATGAAACATTTTAACATATTAGCATTAAAACAATTTATATGCAAAAGCAGAAATTACAAAAAATTGTCATCAGTCATCAGCAATTAGTCATCGTAATAATTTTTAATTAAATTTTAATTTTGAAATTAAAAACATTATTACTTTATTTGACATTTAAAATTTGTAATTTGAAATTTTACAAAAGTCCTTCCATCGAAGTTGAAAGTGTATTGAGCATAATCGGGATAGCGATAAGCAGTCCGATTAGAGGCAAGACCACCATCACGATTGAAGATATCATAGTAAAAAGAAAATACTTTCTGGTTTTCTCTACGCTTTTCCAAATAGCCTCTATTTTTATTTCATGCTCTTCCAATTT
>Ga0265295_1009299_pt1 | contig 10559 bp, 8 predicted proteins | sample Munlansysbiofilm_FD_192503 | JGI IMG/M metagenome (GOLD analysis project Ga0265295, IMG submission 192503) | Leachate microbial communities from a municipal landfill in Southern Ontario, Canada - Methane capture system biofilm | ecosystem: Engineered > Solid waste > Landfill > Unclassified ... | reverse complement strand
CTCACCGCTCGCCACAGCCGATGCACGCGCGGTGCGCGCGACGCTCCAAGCCCTCATGAGCGACCATGTCGCTGTCACACGTTCGGCCGAGAGTCTTTCGGCAGCGATGGAGGGGCTGAATGAGCTCGCGGGGTCGATTGGAGGCGAGCATCCGTACGAGGTCGAGACACGCAATCTGCTCGTGAATGCCTCGCTGATGACGTCGGCCGCGATCATGCGCCAGGAGAGTCGCGGCACGCACTACAGGAGTGACTACCCCACGCGCGACGATGCGTGCTGGCGCGGGCGCACGGTGTGGCGTCGCGGTGAGGAACCGCACCATGAGCCGTTGCGCGGTGTCGAGGCGATACCGTCCACCGAAAAGGCACTGTGATGTATGGACTGCCTGCATCCGATGAGCTTCTCGCGAGTGCGCTCGCGGAGGATCTTGGCGTGACGCCCGGCTGTTTCCTGGGCCAGTGCGCCGTAGATCCCGATCTGCTCGAGGCCGACGCGACTTCTGCGACGACCGTGCCCACTGACGCTGTGTTCCGGGGCCGGGTGGTGGCACGTGATGTCGGCGTGGTCTGTGGTCTGTCGTTGGTGGAGCGTACCTACCAGTTGCTTGCGGCGGCCACAGGCGTCGACGCGGTCACCTGCTTCCCGCTCGTTGCCGAGGGGGCTGACGTCGTCCCCGGCACTGCGGTGCTCGAGATCGAGGGGCCTGTGCGAGATGTGCTCGCAGGCGAGCGCACGGCGCTCAATCTACTCATGCTGCTGTCCGGGATCGCCTCCGAGGCACGGCGGTGGCGACGTGCTGCGGGGGATAGGGTCACCGTGGTCGACACGCGCAAGACGCTACCGGGGCTGCGCGCGCTCTCGAAGTATGCGGTCCGCACCGGCGGCGCGGCGAACCATCGCGCGGGTCTCTGGGATATGGTGCTGATCAAAGACAACCACATCGCGTACGCGGGAGGTGTCGCCCGGGCGATCGAAGCAGCGAGGCGAGGGCGTCCGGACCTGCCCATCGAGTGTGAGGCTGATACGATCGGGCAGGCTGTGGAAGCGGCGCAGGCGGGTGCAGACTACGTCTTGCTCGACAACATGGACGATACGATGCTCTCCGAGGCCGTGCGCGCTGTGCGTGAATCGGCAGGAGGCCGCAGGGTTCAGACCGAGGCGTCCGGACGTATCACGTTCGAACGGCTGGGGTCGCTTGCGGCTACCGGCGTCGATCGCGTCTCGGCAAGTGCACTTACCCTGGCCGATCCACTGGACTTCGGACTGGATGCGACCGAGTGAATGAAGGGCCTAGGACCCGCGTCTCTGCTCGACGCTCAGGGTCTCATGACCGATCCGGCACTACGCGATGCATGTCTCTTCCGGACATGTAGGTCGAGGTTGTCAGCCGCCTAGGCAAACACGCAGGTAACGATCGGTGCGATACTTGCGGTCACGACCCGGTAGACGTGGGACTATCGCGTTCTGTCGGTCGTGACGATACTCGGGTTCGTTGTACTGTTCCCGACCTTGGCGCAGCAGGTGCCGTGGTCCGAGTCAGTGGAAGGGGCGGGATCCTGATGCCGGTCACCGGGTTTGCGCCGCTCGACTGGTTCCTCAGCATGCTCGACTCCTGGGGCCATCTGATCGTCATAGGCTTCACTATCTCGGAGAACCTCTTCGTCATCGGCTCGTTCACGCCGGGAGAGACGGTCGTCATGGCTGCCGGGTTCGTGTCCGAGATGGGTGGTCTCAATCCCTGGCTCGTCGGTCTATCGTCGTTGGTCGGGACGATGACCGGAAGTAACCTCTCGTATTGGTTTGGCCGACACGGGGGTCGCAACGCGCTCATCAAGTGGGGCGGCAGGTTCTTTGACGAGGAGCGGGTCATCGCCGCTGAGGAGTACTTCGAGATTCACGGCAACAAGACGGTGCTTGTCTCGCGTTTTGCCGCCGGTTTCAAGAACTTCGTCCCCGTCATCGCTGGTGCCTCGCGGATGCGCCTGTGGATATTCGAGCTCTACACGTTCATTGGTGCGCTCATGTACACGACGCTCATGGTCATGCTCGGTCGCATCTTCGCGGACAACTTCGATCGGGCACTGGCCGTTGCGCGGAGTCTCACGTGGGTGGGACTGTTTCTGCTCGTCGCGATGTTTGCGATGATCCTCTGGGGTCGACGCAGGTATATCGAACACAGGGTCGAGACCCTGGCCGATCTGGCCGAAGAGCTACAAGATGCCGAGCCTGAGGACGACGAGTGATCACGCTTTCCACACGCGCTGCTGTCGCGGACGCGCTCAGGAGGGCCGGTGATGCAGGTATCTCCGGGGAGGCGATCGCCTCGGCGCTCGGAGTCTCGCGTGCGACCGTGAACGCGCATGTGACGGCACTCAGGTCGCTCGGCTACGAGGTCGCATCCTCGTCCCGGGTCGGGTATCGGCTCGTGTCTGCGCCCGATGTCTGTCTGCCCGAGGAGGTCGCCCCACGGCTTCATCACGATCTATGGGTCACGTGCGAGGGTGGCGCTGAGACAGTTTCTACGAACGATGACGCCAAGCGGCTTGCGCGTGGCGGCGCTCCGGAAGGGGCGCTGATCGTCGCGGCACGGCAGACCGGAGGGCGTGGTCGCTTCGATCGCACATGGGTTTCGCCGGAAGGCGGCGCGTACGTCTCGGCCGTGCTGCGTCCGCCGCTGCCGCCGTCCGCTCTGATGCCGCTGCCACTCGTTGCTGCAGTGGGCGTAGCCGATGGTCTCGCCACACTCGGCCTCGACGTCCGCCTCAAGTGGCCGAACGACGTGGAGGTCGACGGACGCAAGGTCGCCGGCATCCTGCTTGAGATGGCTGCCGAGGCGGACCAGATCGAATGGGTCGTTCTCGGCTGTGGGCTGAACGTCACCGGACGTCCACACGAGCGGGCGAGCTCGATCGCCGAGCATGTCCTGTGTGTAGGGGCCGCAGTCGCTGCGGCCGCGGTGCTCGACGGTGTCGCCACCGCGTATCGCCAGTTCCTGGCGGGTGGGTTCGGGGAACTGCACGACGCGTATGTCCGGCGACTTAGTATCGTCGGTGAGACGGTGGTCGTGCGAGATGCCTCGGGGTCCATCGTGGCCGAAGGGCCGGTGGCGGGTATCGGCGATGCGGGAGAGCTACTGATCGGTCTGCCCGGCGATGAGCGGCGTATCGTTGCCGGTGAGGTGACGCTCCGCGGTTGACCGATGTTCTGGGGCTGGATATCGTAAGCCTTCGTAATCAACATGCTTACGATTTGGAGACCCCGCATGCGTGACTCCCGGACTGCGGGATTGGTGCGTGCAGCTCTCGCCGCAGCCCTGATCGGTGTCAGTGCACTCGTGGCAGTGCCGATCGGCCCAGTACCGGTGACACTGCAGGTGCTTGCAGTCGCGGTCACCGTGCTGCTGCTCTCGCCGCGGGAGTCACTTGCTGCACTGGGTACGTATGTCGCCCTCGGGGCGATCGGTCTGCCGGTGTTCTCTGCAGGCAGCGGGGGTGTGGGTGTGCTGCTCGGACCGACAGGCGGCTTCCTCGTCGGCTTCGTGGTGGGTGCTCCACTGGGTTCCCTTGTGCGTACACGGCTCTCGGGCGGACCCGGGGTGCACAGGCTCGGTGCCGATACGCTTGGTGTCGCGGTGATGGTCGCGGTCTCGTATATGCTCGGGCTTGTGCAGCTCACGATGGTCACGAGCATGACGGCTGTGGAAGGGCTCGGCGTGGCGGTAGTGCCGTTCATCGTGCCGGACGCCATCAAGGTGCTCATCGCTCTTATCGTCACCCGTTCTGTGAGACGCGCCAGCCCCGGTGTACTCCAGGCGGGGTGCTGTCGGTGAGCTCTCGGTGTGGTCCACCCTGTCGCGTGTCAGAGCGCCCCGTTACTATAGGCGGGTAGGTTTCGATATGAGGGGGAGGGCGAGTGTCCGGTTCTGTGCGGTTCGTCCATGCAGCCGATCTTCATCTCGATGCGCCGTTCAAGGGTGTCGATGCGGATGACCCGCGCGTGAGAGAGGCGCTCATCGCCGCCACGCTCGGGGCTCTCGATGTGGTCGTGGAGACCTGCATCGAGCGCGAGGCGGACTTCCTTGTGCTCGCGGGAGACGTCTACAACAGTGCCGATAAGCCCCTGCGTACCGAGTTCGCGTTCAGGGAGGCGTGTGCGCGTCTGGACGCGGCAGGCGTCCGCGTGTTCATCGCACGGGGTAATCACGATCCTGTAGTCGGGCACTCAGCCGGTCTCGAGATGCCCTCCAATGTGCATGTATTCGCCTCCGATGTGGTCGAGCGTGTCGTCGTGCAGTGCGACGGGAAGCCCGCCTGCGCTTTGTACGGACGATCGTTCAGGACCGTTGCGGAGCGAGACAACCTCGCACGTGGGTTCTCACGAGAGCTCGACGACACACTGGCGGTCGGCGTGCTTCACACCAATGTCGGTGGGCGCGAGGGGCACGGACCGTACGCCCCCTGCTCACTCGATGACCTGCGAGCTGCGCGCATGGACTACTGGGCACTGGGGCACATCCACCGGCCGGAGGTCCTCTCGGAGGACCCGCCGATCGTCTATAGCGGCTGCACGCAGGGGCTACACCCCGGTGAGACGGGCGAACGCGGCTGTACCGTCGTGACGCTCGACGAGCGTGGGGCGACCCTTGAACGTGTGTCGACCGCACGGGTGGCGTGGGCGACCGCATCCGTCGTTGCCGATGAGCTCGAGGATATCGATGCGGTGCGTGACGCGCTGCAATGCGAAGTCGATCGCGCGCTTGAAGAGGCGGGTGGCATCCCTGTCGTACTGCGGCTCGAGCTCACGGGACGCAGTGGCGCACACGCCGAGCTTGCGCGCATGAAGGCCCTGGACGACCTTCTCGCTGACATTCGCGCATCGGGTCTTGCCCGTGAGCCATGGGCATGGATCGACCGCCTGAGAGACAGTACCCGCCCCGTGATCGATCTGGATCTCGTTCGCTCGGGGTCGGACTTCGCCGCCGATCTCGTGGCACTCACCGATACGCTGCTTGCCGATACCGATGCGCTCGACGCATACGTAGCGACTGTCGCGAAGCCGATCCTGGGCGCTCTGGACTCGCGTGACGTGTCTGCTCCCGATGCTCGGTCCGTGATCGTGCGCGCCCGTGACCGTGCGCTCGATCGCCTGATCGCCGAGGAGCAGCGATGAGACTCCAGCGGATAGAAGCGGTGCGATACGGACGCCTTACCGGCGCGACGCTCGGCGATCTGGACGCGGGACTCACCGTCGTCCTCGGTCCTAATGAGGCTGGCAAGTCCACTTATACGTCGCTCGTGCGCCACGTGCTCTTCGGGTACCCGACCGCGGCACGCAAGGAGTCGGGTTACTTCGTGTCCGGTGACGGACGTCTTGGCAGACTCGTCTTCAGCGATAGTGAGGGGAGTTGGGTACTCGAGAGGGCCGAGGGACCGCATGGCGGAGCCTTGCGCACTCGTGCACTGGCGGGCGAGGAGCATCCCGATCTCGCTGTCGAGTTGACGCGCGGGGTGAGTGCGCTCGCCTATCGCATCGTCTTCGGCTTCGGGCTCGATGAGATGGCGGCGATCGAGGACCAGCGGGCGACAGGGGATGACGTTCTGTCGCGCTTGTATGCGGCAAGCGCTGGTTTGCAGGTGAGCCCGCATGAGGTTCGGGCGGCCCTCGAGAAGAGCGCCGGTGAGATATTCACTCCGGGTGGACGGAAGCGCGAGCTCAACACGCTTATATCCGAGTTGCGTACGGTGCGTGCCGAGGAGCGTGCTCTCCGCACGCGCAGCGAGGAGTTCGCGGATGACCAGGAGCGCCTGGCGGCACTCCGGGAGCGGCTTCCGGTGCTACGAGAGGCACTCGAGCGTTCGCGGGTGGGTCTTACGGGTCTCGTGGTCGCCGTCGATCGCGCCGATGAGCGCCTCTCGGATATCCGGGATCAGGAAGAGTCACTGATCCTGCTCAGGCAGGAGCGCAAGCGGATGGCCGAGGAGCTCGACGCGATCGTGATCGACGAAGCGCTGCTTGCGGCGGCCCCCGAGCTGGACGCCTTGCTCGATGAAGCACCCGTGCATATCGAATCGGTCCGCTCGCTCGCCGCAGCCCGCGACGCAGTGGCGCGCGCGTCTTCGCGTGCGGGAGACGCCGCTGTACGTAGCGGTCTGGAGCACGATGCGCTGGTCGGTTTTGGAGCGAGTCACGAGGATGCCGTGTCTATCGATGAGGCGCGTGACGCACTACAGCGTCTTGAGCTGCAGGTGGAGAGTCGCACCGAGACGCTCGAGCGCGAGTCCGCCGTTCTTGCCCGGGCGCAGGCGGCTGCGAACCGCGTTCTGCTACCCCTTGGTATCGTCACCGACGATCCGGGTGACGCCATCGCCGAACGGCTGTCGGCCCTGGAGGCGCTCGAGTCGGCGAGAGTGGCTTCATCGAACGGTTCGAGTCACGGTCTCGACCTGCCATCGCTAGTGATGCTCGTCTCGGGTGTTGTCGCGATCGCGGCCGGCGTATACCTCCGGGAGTGGGTCACGGCGGGTATAGGGGGCGTGCTGGTGATCGCAGGACTCTGGTTCCTGCTGCGTTCCCGTGCGGGCGTTCCTGTCGCGCTCGGCGATGACGAGCGCAGTGCGTTGCGCGTGCTGGGCCTCCAGCCCGATGCGGGTACTCTCGATCTGTCTCGCATGAGGCGCGCGCTCGAGAACGCACGTACCGCAGTGGCGGCGCTCGAGGCTGCGACCGCCACTGTAGCCGAAGCTGAGCGTGACGTCTCTCTCGCTCGCGGTGCTCTTGAGACACGCCGTACACTGTGGGGTTCGTGGCTTGAGGAGCGCATGCTCCCGGCCGGATTATCACCGGCCGCCGCCGCCACTGCGATCACGGCTGCGCGCGAGGCGCGCACCGCGCGCGAGAGTGAAGCCGAGCTGCGCGAGGATCTGGCGCGTAAGTCGGCGGCGATCGATGACTATATATCGCGGCTTCGCAGTGCCGCGAAGCCGCTGATGGATCTGCCGGTGCCGTCAGGTCACGATGGGCTTCCCGCTCTGGTGAATCGGATCAAAGAGCATCTTGGCTCTGGGCGGGCACACGCTGCGCGCGCCGACGAGCTTCTGCGGGAGATCCGGCCTGCGGACGCGCGGATAGCGGCTGAAGAGGCGCGTCTTGAGAAGGCGCAGGCAGACATCCGCGAGATACTGGAGCGTTTCGATCTCGTCGAAGGTGGAACGCTTGACGACCTGCGTGTGCGCAGATCGGTCGCGGAGCGCGAAGAGGCTGAAGCTGCCAGGGCGTTCGAGTCTTTGGTTGGCGATATCAGCGGGCTCGAGGCTCGCCTTGAGCAAGGAGCACGGGAGCAGCAGGGCATCGAGCTGGCGCTTACCGAGTCGGGACTTGTCGAGCGGGTGGCCGATGTGGTCGACAGATATCTGGTAGACGCGTGCGCGGCTCGCATCCTCGCTGATGCGCAGCAGCGCTACGAGCGCGAGCGTCAGCCCGAGGTCGTCAGGGAGGCGGGGCGTCTTTTCTCGACGATGACCGGAGGTCGATATCAGAGCCTTACCGTGCCACTCGATGAGGGACGTATCGAGGCGTTCGACGCGCATGCGGCAGCCCATACTTCGGATCTGCTCTCAAGGGGTACCGCCGAGCAGCTCTATCTATCGATTAGGCTGGGGCTCATCGCACGCCTCGGGGACATAGGTAGCGCCCTGCCGGTCTTGATGGATGACGTGCTCGTGAACTTCGATCCCGAACGGCGGGAGGGTGCTGCCGAGGCGATCGCGCAGCTTGCCGAGAGGCGGCAGATCATCTTCTTCACATGTCATCCCGAAACAGCCGCAGTGTTCTCCCGGATGGCTGGCGATCACACGCTTCTTGAGATCGACCGCATCTGTACCTGATGCGCCGCTCACGTTTGCCCGCTGTGCGGCCGGTCGCCCCTCCTAGTCAGGGTTCACGGCGGGGAAGCTTAGCGTGAACGCGGTACCGCCTTCAGGAAGCGTCGCGGCGGAGATGGTGCCGCCGTGGCCGGTGACGATCGCAGCCACGATCGCGAGCCCGAGACCAGCGCCACCTGTTCCACGATCCCGGCTCGACTGTGCGCGGTAGAAGCGATCGAAGATCCTCTGGGCGTCCTTCTCGGCGATACCGGGCCCCTGGTCGACCACCCGCGCGATCACCCGATCGTCTTCGTCCGAGAGTTCGATGGTGACCTTCTTGCCCTCGGGGGTGACGCGTGAGGCGTTGTCGATGAGGTTGGCGAACACCTGCTGCAACCGATCCCGATCCCCAAGCACCGGTGCTGCTGTACCTGCGATGTCGACGGTGACCCCGCGCGCTTCGGTGAGCGGGGCGAGCCCGTCGATCGCATGCCGTGCGATGCTCGCGAGGTCGACCCGTGAAAGTGGCAACTCACCGGTAGCGCCCTCGATGCGCTGCAGTGTGATCAAGTCGTTGGCCAGGCGGCCGAGTCGTTCGGACTCGCGTGCGATCGTCGAGAGGAACTGCCGTGCGTCATCCTCTGGCACGTCCCCGTCGAGCAGCGTCTCTGCGGCCCCACGGATCGCGGTGAGCGGCGTGCGGAGCTCGTGGCTTACATCGGAGACGAAGCGCGACTTCCGGCGCTCTTCCTCCCGCAGCTCACGTAGTGCCTCCTGAACCTCATCGGCCATGGCGTTGAACGCCTCGGCTACAGCGCGCGTCTCATCAGATCCCGTCGGGCGGACTCGTACCGAGTGGTCGCCTGATGCGAACGCCACGGCGCCCTCCGCGAGCGATTGGAGCGGCGTCGAGAGCCACCGGGCGAGGAACTCCGTGAGTACGAGCGTCCCGAGAATGAAGAGCACGGCGGCGATCGCGAGCTGGAGGCGGTAGTCGCGCACGAGCGTGCGGATCGAGAACGTGGCGGCCGACGTGTGGACGACGCCAAGCACGCGGCCATCCACGATCACAGGGCCTGCGACCGAGATCATGATCCTGCCGTCGGGCAGAGCCCGCTGTACCGACGAGGTGTCTCCGGCCAGCGCTCGTGCGACCTCCGGGGTCTCCGAATACCCTATGTCGAGATCGGCGCCGGTCGAGTCAGCGAGCGACACGCCACTGCGGTCGAGGACCCGGATACGCGAAGCTTGCTCCTGGCTATTCCGGTTGAGCTCAGAGGAGAGTATCGATGCCTGAGTGTCGCTCAGGCCCCGGCCTCCCGATGTGGTGATCTGTGCGGAGAGTGCAGATGCAAGTACCGCTTGCTCGCTGGTGAGTCGCTCTTCGATCTTCCGCAGCCCGTAGCCCTCGAGTTCTGTCAGAAAGTACACGGAGAGCACGGATGCGACCGTCAGGGCGACAGCGAGGAAGGCGACGATCAGTCGGCGGCGGATCGATGAGCGCATGGTGTGCTACGTCGCCAGCCGGTATCCGTAGCCACGTACGGTCTCCACCACCGCAGGGTCGACCCCTGCCGCAGCGAGTTTGTCGCGCAGCCGCTTGATGTGGGTATCGACTGTCTTGGTTTCCACCACGTACTGCCATTCCCAGGCCTCCTTGAGCAACTGCTCGCGGGAGAGAACACGGCCTGCGTGGCGCATGAGGCATGCGAGGAGTTCGAACTCACGCGGGGTGAGGTCGATCTCGGTATCGTCGTGGAAGGCTAGGTGCGAGCTCTCGTCGAGTGAGATGCCGGCGGCTACGAGCGTACCGTTATTTTCGGTGCCCTCGGTGCTGCGCCCGCCGGTCCGTCGCAGAAGCGCCTTGACTCGGGCGATGAGCTCACGGACGCCGAACGGCTTGGCCAGGTAGTCGTCTCCACCAAGCTCGAGTCCGACGACCTTGTCGAGCTCGGTGTCCCGGGCGGAGAGGAAGAGTACCGGTGTATCGCTGGTGGCACGCAGACGTCGGCATACTTCATAGCCATCGGTTCCGGGTAGCATGATGTCTAAAACGACGAGGTCGAACGGTGTTTCTGCTGCACGAGCGAGTGCCGTGTCACCGTCGGGTGCCACGGTAACGTCGTACCCCTCCTTGCGGAGGTTGTACGATACGAACTGAAGGATCGACTCTTCGTCGTCGACGACGAGGATCCGGGCAGGCATGATCGTCACGGTCTTCCTCCTGGAGTCGAGGTCATAAGCGATGATACCACCGGGCTTCATCGGGCCTACCGATGCTGTTGCCGGGTCGTCACGGTCGCATAGCGGCTGAAGGGAAGGGGCACCTGTGATCCTCGCAGTGGATATCGGTAATACACAGACCGTGTTGGGCCTCATCGGGGATGACGGTCCCGTTGCTCGCTGGCGGGTCTCCACCGATCCGGTGCTGACCGCCGATGAGATCCGTGTACGCATCGGCGGGCTGTTCGCGATGGACGAGCAGGGCTGGACTGAGGTGGAACGTGTCGTGATCTCATCGGTCGTGCCGACGCTCACGGCCGCCTACGAAGAGCTTGCTCTTCGCGCCACCGGGATCGCTCCTTTGGTGGTGGGGCCGGGCATGAAGACCGGGATGCCGATCTCATACGAGAATCCGCGCGAGGTCGGTGCGGACCGGATCGTCAACGCCATCGCCGCCGTTGAGCGATTCGGTGC
>Ga0265295_1009298_pt1 | contig 10559 bp, 12 predicted proteins | sample Munlansysbiofilm_FD_192503 | JGI IMG/M metagenome (GOLD analysis project Ga0265295, IMG submission 192503) | Leachate microbial communities from a municipal landfill in Southern Ontario, Canada - Methane capture system biofilm | ecosystem: Engineered > Solid waste > Landfill > Unclassified ... | reverse complement strand
GTTTTCTTCAGCAGAAAGCTCATGCGACTAGTCGCATTTATCTCGTTTTATACGCTATTTGAACAAGTCCAAATCGCATTTAAACAAAAAAAGAGATGAACTGTTATTACAGTTTCATCTCTTTGTGTAGTGTATGTTCTTTACAAAACTTACAATATTTTTTAACTGAAAATTTTTCAGTTTGAGTTTTTTTATTTCTTGTTGTGTGATAGTTACGACGAGTACACTTCTCACAACCTAAATGTATTGCTTCTCTCATATTAATTAACCTTATAAATGGTTATTGCAAAATCCGCTTTCGCGAATTATGCAAGAATCTCAGCAACAACACCAGCACCAACAGTTCTTCCGCCTTCACGAATAGCGAACTTAGTACCTTTTTCCATTGCAATTGGGTGAATTAACTCAGCAGTAATACTTACGTTATCACCTGGCATAACCATCTCAGTACCTTCTGGTAAAGTGATCGCACCTGTAACATCAGTAGTACGAACGTAGAACTGAGGACGGTAACCGTTAAAGAATGGAGTATGACGACCACCCTCATCCTTACTTAGTACATAGATTTCAGCTGTAAATTTTGTGTGAGGTGTAATTGTACCTGGCTTACAAAGTACTTGACCACGCTCAACATCATCTTTACCAATACCACGAACTAGAATACCACAGTTATCTCCTGCAACACCTTGGTCCATCTCTTTACGGAACATTTCAACACCAGTTACAGTTGTAGTTTGAGTATCACGAATACCAACTATCTCTACTGTTTCACCAATCTTAACAGTTCCACGCTCGATACGACCAGTAACAACTGTACCACGACCAGAAATTGAGAAAACATCCTCAACAGGCATTAGGAAATCTTTATCAGTTTCACGAGTTGGCTCAGGGATGTACTCATCTACAGTTGCCATTAGTTTTTGAATTTTAGCTGACCACTCACCAAGAGTACCAGACTTTGCTTCTTCAAGAGCTTTTAGAGCTGATCCAGTTGTAATTGGAGTATCATCACCTGGGAAGTCATACATGTCAAGAAGTTCACGAATTTCCATCTCAACTAACTCTAGTAGTTCTTCATCATCAACCATATCTTCTTTGTTCATAAAAACAACTAAGTATGGAACACCAACTTGCTTAGAAAGAAGGATATGCTCACGAGTTTGTGGCATCGGGCCATCAGCCGCAGAAACAACTAAAATAGCACCATCCATTTGAGCAGCACCAGTAATCATGTTTTTAACATAATCCGCGTGACCTGGACAGTCAACGTGTGCATAGTGACGGTTGTCAGTCTCATACTCAACGTGTGAAGTTGCGATAGTAATACCACGCTCTCTTTCTTCTGGTGCATTATCAATTGCATCATAATCCATTAGTTTAGCACCATTAGATACTGCTAGTACTGCAGTAATAGCTGCTGTCAATGTTGTTTTACCATGATCTACGTGACCAATAGTTCCAATGTTTACATGCGGTTTATTACGCGCGAACTTTTCTTTTGCCATAGTGTCCTCCGACTTTAATTGTGAATTGAAACGGGATTGTACCCAAAAATCATTCAGTTATTGCTTAAATTTAAACTATTTTGTATAAATGGAGCTCACGAGCGGATTTGAACCGCCGACCTCTTCCTTACCAAGGAAGTGCTCTACCCCTGAGCCACGAGAGCGCAGACTACAATAGTGAAAATATACACAAGCAATAATTGCATAATTTTTTTATAATTATTAGATTTTATGATTAGTTTTAAAGCTATATAGTTTTTAAAAGCTATATTTTAAGAAGTAATTTAAGTTGAAATTGTACTTCAGCTTCCAGAAGTTTTGTTCAATGGAGCGGGTGAAGGGACTCGAACCCTCGACCCTCAGCTTGGAAGGCTGACGCTCTAGCCAACTGAGCTACGCCCGCATGTGCCATTGATGGTGGTGGGAAGAGGAGTCGAACCTCTGAACCCATAGGGAGCAGATTTACAGTCTGCCGTCGTTGGCCACTTGACTATCCCACCATTTACATTTTCATGTCTTTTCTGGTCTAACACTGTTTCTAATATTCTATTTCAATGGTGCTGGCACGAGGATTTGAACCCCGGGCCTGCTGATTACAAATCAGCTGCTCTAGCCAACTGAGCTATGCCAGCATCGAAATTGAGCCAGAATTATAGTGCAAAACATTTCCTATGTCAAGTCTTTTTTAGAGAAAATGATAAAATCTTCATCTTTTAGTATTATTGGTGTCATTTTTCCCCTATATTCCTTGATTTCCTTAACTATTTTTTCTAAGTAACTAGGCTTAATATGATTTATATAGAGCTTAATATCTTCTCTTTTTATCTTTTGTATACTCTCAAAAAGTAATTTTGGAGTTAAATGCTTACTATCTTTAGCTAGTTTTGGCATACTTGATGGAAATGAACACTCTATTACTATACTATTTATATCTGTTTGAGTATCTATTATCTCTATAACATTTTGTAGTGAGTAGGTGTCTGCTGTTATAAGAACTGAGTCTCCATCTCTTGTAAAAATATATCCACAACTAGCAACAGTATGATCTGTCTCAAAAGCTCTTATGGAATCACTCTCATTAAGAGTATACTCAACCCCTAGCTCTATCTCTTCATAAGAAAGTGCTTTGAGTTCTGAATTTACCAAGTTGATTTTTGAAAAATCTGGCCAGATTAGGTCATTGAAAAAGTGCTCTTTTAGTGTTTGTATAGTTTCTCCAAGCGCTTTTATAGTAAGTGTTTTACTTCTCTGTGAAAAGAAATTGTCTAAGATAAAAGCTATGTCACTTATATGATCTAGGTGAGAGTGAGTAAGCCAGACAGTCTCTAAATGTACGCTCTCCTCGTTAAGTGTAGCTACAATATTGCCAGCATCTATAACATTATGCTTGTTAAGCAAAAATGAGCTTGTTCCAAAACCCTTTGCCCTTGTTCCATAAGCCCCCAATATCTGTATCTCTTTTGTATCTCGCTCTTTAGGCACACTCTCTTGATAGTTATCTTTATACTCTTGTCTAACCTTTAAAATTTTATCTAGATTTTCAAAAAACAGATCAATCAGCACAGGGTCAAAATGCTCACCTCTCTCTTCTTTGAGTAGTTTAAAAACTTTCTCATCAGCCCAAGCTTTTTTATAAACTCTATCACTTCCTAGTGCATCAAAAACATCTGCAAGTGCAGTTATACGACCATATATATGAATATCTTCACCCTTTTTCTTTCTAGGATAACCTTGTCCATTATACTTTTCATGATGCTCATACGCAACTATAGATGCGGCTTTTAAGAGTGGTTTTTTAGAGTCTTTTATCATAGCATGCCCTAGTTCTGCATGAGTATCCATAATAGCGCGCTCTTCATCATTAAACCGCCCAGGTTTGTTGAGAATAGAATCAGGTATGGCAATTTTTCCAATATCATGCATAGGACTAGCCTGCTTTAAGAGTTCAGCTTCACTCTCACTCATTCCATAAGCGAGTGCTAATATTTTCGAATAAGCAGCAACCCTTTTTACATGGTTTCCAGTCTCCTTACTTCTACTCTCGCCTATCGCCCCCATTGTAAGAACAACCTCTTTTTGAGTCTCTTCAATCTCTTTGGTTAAGCTAGCTGCTATAAGAGTCTCAGCCGCATATGTACTTGCGAGCATAAGGCGCTCCATATCCCTTTTTTCAAAAATTCCATCTTCGCCTAGATGATTTATAACTTGAAAAGCGCCTATAATTTCATCATCATTGTCAAACATAGGAATAACCATCATACTTTTTGTACGATAACCTGTCTTTTTATCTATATTAGGATTAAACCTTGAGTCATTATAAACATCATCAATAATTATCTTTTTTCCACTTGTGATGGAATTCCCAACTATCCCAGAATCCTTAGGAAGCCTTATAGCATCCATACCATGAGCTACTTTTGTCCATATCTCTTCATCATCAACTACCCAAACCGTACATCTATCGGCATTGGTGAGAGCTTTGCCCATATTTGCCAAAACAAAAATAATATCATCATGCTCTCTTAAAGATGAAACTTCTGTCATATATGTAAAAATCATTTGCAGAATTTCATTTGCACCTATACTTCGTTGATATTTTTCCACTATTGCTCCTTAACTCACTATTTTATATTTGTTGTAGTTTCGATATTTGGTATCATCTCATACAAAAGTACAGCTTCTCTAGCCTCTATCTTCACGCTTGGCTTAACCGATTCCAAGCTAACCAGAGTCATCTTTAAACTAATAGTTGTACTGATAAAGAACAGATACATAAAAAAACACCTATCGTGCTTTCGGATATTATATCATTTAAACTGATATAATTATATGAAAATCTACCCCTAAAATGAGGACAGAATAAAAGATGATAAAGATACTATTTTCACCATCAGAGGGCAAAAATAGCGGTGGTGCAGAGACAAAAAATGAGCTTTTTGGCGCACAAGATGCAAGAGATGAAATACTGCAAGAGTATAACAAGGTTGTTCTAAGTGGCGATGAAGATGCCATAAAAGGGTTATTTGGTTTTAAAAAGATGAGTGATTGTGAGCCCTACATAAAGGACGTTTTCACATCTGCACTTATGCCAGCGATAAAAAGATATAACGGCGTAGCCTATGAATACCTTGACATCAAAACTCTAGATGCTAAAGCGCTTCTTTATTTAAAACAAAACACCATCATCTTCTCAAATCTTTATGGTCCATTACTTGGCGGTGACAAGATTGCTAACTACAAGGTAAAGCAAGGCAATAACATCGGCGAGATTGCTCCAGATAAGTTTTATAAAGATAGATTCTCTTATCAGTTAGATTTGTACTTAAGTAGTTGTGAGATTTTAGATTTAAGAGCTGGATATTATGATAAGTTCTATAAGATAAATAAGCCATATACAACCCTTAAGTTTTTAAAAGATGGCAAAAGTGTGAGTCATTGGGCAAAAGCATATCGTGGTTTAGTATTAAGAGAGTTAGCAAAACATAGCATCAGCTCTATAGAAGAGTTTATGGCACTAGAGATTGAGACACTTCAAGTAAAAGAGATAAAAGTTATCAAAAACAAAACAGAGATTGTATATAATATTGTTTAATTCAGCACTTCGCATATGGGATTACTGATCAAGTCCGTAATGACGAAAAAAGCGTCATCCTGAACTTGATTCAGGATCTAATTGGAGACTTATTTAAAACATACCATCATTACAACTCCATTAACATAGAGTATGCCATTGGTTAGCATACCTAAAAGCTACAAAATAAGTTTATGTAAATTTAAATAAAAGGAAGACTATTTGCAAGATTCACAAGAGTACAAAGATAAAAAAAACTACTTTGAAAAGATCATCACACTCTATGGCAGAAATGTTGTAGTTGAAGTTCTACAAGATCAAAACATCGAAGTTCACAAACTTCATCTCTCAACGAGTAATAAAACTGATGGAGCTATAAAAGAGATATTGGCTTTAGCAAAAAAAAGAGACATTGAGATAACTTATCACGAAAAAAATGCACTAAGCCGTATAAGCAAAAATGCGAAACAAGACCAAGGTGTTGCCATAGATATCATCTCAAAGAGCTACAAGAGTGCATCTGAGATAAAAGAGATGCCAAGTTTCAGGCTCATCGCCCTAGATGGTATTCACAATCCTCAAAACTTAGGAATGATAATCCGTTCATGTGCAGCTTCAACTCTTGATGGCATCATACTTCCTAAGAAAAACTCAGCAAAAATCTCCCCACTAGTTATAAAAGCGAGTGCTGGAACGCTCTTTAAACTCCCAATCTACTACTGTGACAACTTAGAAGATGTCTTAGAAAACCTAAGTGATGCTGATATTTACGCTCTATCTTCACATGCGAAAAAAAGCATCTACGACATAACGCCTAACAAAAAGTCTATCTTTGTTTTGGGGAATGAGAGCGAGGGAGTAAGTCCTGAGGTTATAAAGCTTTGCAATAACGCTATAAAAATCCCTATGCAAAGAGGTGTTGAGTCACTAAATGTTGCCATAACAGCATCTCTTATAGCTTTTATGAAGTAAAAGGACTACTTAGTTGTCCTTTTTATAACATCTTACATAAAATGTCTCATCCATCTTTTCTCTATTAAATGCGCCAGATAAAAAATTTACCACAAAGGCTTCTTTGGTTGTTGCATGGCCAAAGGTCTTAGCTGACCAGTAATTGTCAGAGACCACATACTTGAAACTCTCTGAGATGGTAGGATTGTATACTTTTGTATCTACAATGGAAAATAGTTCAACAAAACCTGGTAGTTCCCAAGATTTATATCCATCTAGTTCTAGATTTTTACAATAACTAACAGCATCTTCAAATGTTCTTTTACTTGTTGATACCTCTTTTGTGTCCTGCCACAGATAGTTTGTTTTTGTATCTTTGATAGTATTTTTTGAATTTTTAACAATATCAGCATTCACACTACAAGCCACAAACAGAGACAAGACAAATATCTTTAGTCGTTTCATAAATATTCCTTATAATTTTAGTTTGTAAATTGTAGCGATATTGATTTGAAATGTGACTTATACTTTAAATCTTTCTTAAAATCTTATCTAAGATGCTAGTAGGTAAAGCCCTTTTAAATCCACCTAGTAGATGGGTTGCAAAGGTGTTGTAGTATCTCGGTTTTGGTTTTTTAGCTTCAAGTGCGTGGAGTATGTTTTTTATAACAACATCTGAATTTTTTGTAAAATTATCACTATCTTTCTCTTTTACGCTAAGAAGTTGTTCTTTGTACTCTTTTTCAAAAACACTACCCTCTGAAACTACATTTTTCTTAAAGTTGATAATTGCATTTTTTCTAAAATCTGAGCGAATTGGCCCTGTGTTTATAGTACAGATATGTATATCTGTATCCATAAGTTCTAAGCGAAGCGTATCACAAAGTCCTTCTATAGCGTACTTTGAAGCGTTATAAGCTCCGCGAAAACGAAGTGAGATGATGCCTAAAACTGAGGAGTGCTGCAAAATTCGCCCATAACCTTGTCGGCGCATGATCTTAAGAGTTTGGCGAGTTAACTCATGAAGTCCAAAAAAGTTAGTCTCAAACTGCTCTTTTAAAACACTTGTTGTAATATCTTCTACTGCTCCAGGTTGCCCAAAACCAGCATTGTTAAAGAGTGCGTAGAGTTCTCCACCATCCTTTGTGATGATATCTAAGACCTCTTTTATATTTTGAGCATCTCTAACATCAAGCACATAAGCATCTAGCCCCTCGTCTTTTAGCCTCTTAACATCTCTTGCATCTCTGGCACTTGCATAGACTCTATACCCGTATTTATGTAAGAAGTGAGCTGTATCGTAACCTATTCCGCTAGAACAGCCCGTTATCAAGATGCTCTTGCTCAAGACTTCATTATCTCATATGGTCTTTTTATCTCTCGTATCACCTCATCTACACTCATATTTCTTGACTTTCTTAAGAACTCTTTTGAGTCTAAAAAAACTAAAATAGTAGGAATAGTAAAGATTCCAAAATGAGGCGCTATATCTTCATTTTCTGAGATATCAACGCTCTGTATAACAAAGTCTTCAAAGTTGGCTTCTATTGCTTCTAAGAGTTTTGGTTTTAGTGCGTGACAGACACCACAAGAAGGAGCCGAGAAATAGACTAATACAGCTTGGTTTTTTTCAATGATTTTATTTATATTTTCTAATGTTTGCATGACGAAATTATAACAGATATAATCTTCTTATGAGTTCAATAATATTTTCAATTTTTGGCATATACATCTTTATCTTCTTAGGTTTCATCGCAAAGATGAGCTTTAAAGAGCGTATTGATGATAAAACCATCACCATTATAAGTGTCTATTTCTTACAAGTTTTTCTCACATTTTGGGGTCTTCTTGTTCGTCCCATAGATATCACACTCTTTTATGCCTCTGGCGTATATATAGGCATAGTTCTTGTGGTTCTCATATTTTCAGCTTTAGTTGCAAGAAAACTCTTTACATCTCCAAAAGAGTATAGCATCGCATCAGTAGTTGCTCTTATAGGAAATACTGGAAACCTTGGCATCCCCATAAATATCGCTATCTTTGGCGAGGAGTCCATCCCTTACACAACTATAGTAAATCTTATGAATCTTTTTGTAGTCTATAGTGTTGGCGTTTTTTACTACTCAAGAGGTAATTTTGACACAAAAACATCCCTAACAAACATCCTAAAACTTCCAATCCTTTGGGCGGCTCTTATAGCCATAACCCTTAGCCTTTTAGAGTATAGGCCATCTGCTGTAGCCCTAAACACACTTATGATGGGAGCTTATGCATCTATAACTATGCAACTATTTTTGTTTGGCATCTATCTCTATGGAACAAAGATTCAAGAGATTAGCAAAAAGCTTGTAGTGTGGGTTTTGAGTCTGAAGTTTTTGATACTTCCAGCTATCGCTTTTGTGATTTTAGCAAATATAGAGCTAGATGCTATGGTAAAGGGCATCATCTTTATAGAGCTTATGATGCCTCTTGCCGTAGCCAATGTAAATCTTGCATCTCTTTATGATTGCAGTCCTAGAGTTGTGACAGCCTTAGTTTTTATCTCCTCTTTTTTATTTTTAGGGGTTATCTTTGTGGCGATTAAGCTTTTAGAGTATCTCTAGGCATCTTTTTTTAAAGCGTCTTGTGCAAGTTTTCGTATCCAATCATTAAACTTCACATCTTTTTTTATGCAAAAAGCAGCAAAGCTTTTAAATTCATCTGTAGTTAGCATCAACTCAACTTCTACAAGCTCTTCATTTAACTTCACTAACTCTTCTATTGTTTTTAGTTTCTTGTCCATAAAAGAGGTTTTAACATTGACACAATTAAAAAGAACTATGTAAAAATAATAAACTTTTTTTTCTAGCACGATTTAAGGATACTCTATTAAACTACCCACATGAAAAAATCACTACAGATAGTTTACAATTACCACGAGGCAACAAAACATAGCAGACTAAAATATGCTCGTTCACTTGGCTTTATGGACTGGGCTACTCAGCCAGATCCATTTAGAACTTACAAGGGTGCAAAAACATTAAAGCTTCCTCTAGCACTAGAGAACGCTACCCCACCCTATCATCTACTCGATTCTAACTTGCCATCAGCTCCACTTCTAAAAGAGTCCATATCTGGGCTTTTGCAGTTTTCTATGGGGATTGCAGCTTATAAAGAGTCTGGTGGAAGCTCTTGGGCTGTTAGATGCAACGCCTCTAGTGGAAACTTACACCCAACCGAAGCCTATCTTATTCTCCCTCCTATTATGAGTGAGCAAGATGCTAAAAGTAATGTTTTTCACTACTCTGCAAAGAAGCATGTAGTAGAGATGCTTGCAAGTTTTGATACAACTTTTTGGGAGGAGCTTCCAACAAACAGCTTTATAGTAGGACTCTCTAGCATCTCGTGGCGCGAGGCTTGGAAGTATGGAGAGAGAGCATTTCGCTACACTCAGCTAGATGCTGGGCATGCTTGGCAAGCTTTTGTAGTCTCTGCTAAGATGCTCGGATGGAGAGTCACAAGACTTGATAGTGCAAGCGATGCTGATATTTCAACTCTTTTAGGACTATCTCAAAAGGAGAGATTTTTTGAAGATGAAACTCCCGATATGCTCTTAATCGTCTCACCTGAGGATATAAGCTCAAACCTATCTTTAGACGTACTAATAGAGAGCGTTCCTCTAAAATTTAATGGCATCGCAAACAAACTAAGTCCTTCGATGCAAGAGTGGGAGATTATCCCAAGCGTTGAAGAGGCAACATCAGAGGCTCAAATAGCCAGACCCAAAGCTCTAAAGAGCCAGCTAACAAGGTCTCCGAGCAAAGAGTCAAAAGATGTAGTGCTAAATAGACGAAGTGTTCATATGATGGATAACTCAATCATAACAAAAAAGCAGTTTCACACCTTACTAAACTCTGTGCTTTTATCACAAGATGCTAAAGAAAACTCAGCTCATTTGGTTATTTATCTGCACCGTGTTGATGGGTATGAGAGTGGACTATATATGCTTATACGAAATACTAAAGAAGATTTTAAAAAAGAGCTAGATGCTAAGTTTAGCTGGAGTTATACGGAGTTTGAACATCTGTTTTTGCTTGAGAAGGGAGATTTTACTGCTATCTCAAAAGCTATCAGTTGTGCTCAAAACATTGCAAGTGATGGCGCTTTTAGTCTTAGTATGTTATGTAACTTTACAGATGAGCTGCAAACTTATGGGGCACACAGATATAAAGAGCTTTTTTGGGAGTGTGGAGCTATAGGTCAGCAACTATATCTTGAAGCCACTTCTATGGGGCTATCTGGAACTGGAATAGGATGTTTCTTAGATGATGAGATACACGAGCTGCTAGGTTTAAGATCCAATAAGTATCAAGTTTTATACAATTTTACTGTTGGACGTGGATATGTGGATAGCCGCATTTTAACACGCCCGCCATATTAGAAGTTTATACACCAAAAGGTGTATAAATTTTTACTTTATTTTCTCTATAATAGCATCTACTGAAAAACCAAATTTAAGAAAAAGTTCCTCAGCTGGTGCAGATGCGCCAAAA
>Ga0265295_1009297_pt1 | contig 10559 bp, 15 predicted proteins | sample Munlansysbiofilm_FD_192503 | JGI IMG/M metagenome (GOLD analysis project Ga0265295, IMG submission 192503) | Leachate microbial communities from a municipal landfill in Southern Ontario, Canada - Methane capture system biofilm | ecosystem: Engineered > Solid waste > Landfill > Unclassified ... | reverse complement strand
AATCACATTGGCTGGTCGCACAAAAAGCCAAAGCACGACCAAAACCAGCCAAAGAGCTTGCCCACCCGAACGTATGACAGACAGAAACGCTGTAGCAAATTGATTGTAAACTAAAGTAAACAAAAAAAAGCCAACGGCTAACACGCGGTATAAAACATTGGGGTTTAAGTGGTTATTCAAGCATTCCGCCACGCATCAAGTTCGGTGTAACTCGACAGGATAGTAGCCCGCAATCCCCAACGATTTCATACCGCCATCCGTTGTAGGTAATTGTGGAAAACAAGATACATTTTAGCATTATGAATGAAAATACAATAAATTCATTAAAAGAACTAACTCCAAAAGGAGGTTTCTTGCTTTTTGATAAAGAGATAATGTATGAATGGATGAAAGATAGATATGTTGAAAAAGAAGAAATTGATCGTGTAAATCAATTCTCTCTAAGATTTCTTCCGATAGAAAAGAGCTCCGCAAATTCATTTGTGGAAATTTATGGAGATTTGAAACATTTTGATGATTGTACCGATTATAAGATTTTTTCTTTAATATTTAAATCACAACCCATATTAAAATATCATTATGAAGACGATGACATTGTGTCGTTTTATCAATTTAAATTTGAGAATAAAAATGATTTAATAATAATTTGCGACTCAATGGATGATCGTCTTTTTTGGTTCTATGATGCAGAATTAGATGACGTTAAAGATTTTTTTAATGAACCACTAAAAATAACATATTAAAATCACTTAATGGACAAACGAAATCCTAGCAATAAAAACGACAAGATACACTATTGAATAACAAACAAGCTGAGATATGGAAACTATATATTTAATCATTACAGGATTTAGTATAATTGCTTCAATACTTGCTTGGTTAGCAAAGTTAAAATGGAGTAAAGAATATAGAATTGCAAAAGAGGCTGAAATATTAGCCATAAAGGAACAATTAAATACCTTAAAAGAAAAGAATGAATTACTTAAAGAACTTTCATCTGATAAAATAATGACGCTTTATAGATGCACAAAAGAAGGCTTAGAGACATTAAATGAAAATATAATAAAAGAGAAAGAAAATCTTCAAATTAAAATAAAAGAATTAGAAGTTGAAATTGAAAATCTTAAAAGAGAAAATAAAAACAGTATTAAACTCCCAGACTTTAGTAATTTAATGAATATGTCTTTTGTTTGCTCATTGTTTTGAGATTTTATAAGAATGGGGTTTCTAATCTAAGTAGAAACCCCATCATATTTGTTACTCTGCAATTTCTTTCCAAGGAATAACGGCGAAATTGCCGTTTGAAAGTTCACGCACTCTTTCGATCCATTGGATTTCGCTTTGTGCTTTCGCTTTCAAGAATGGATTTTGAGTATCTGTCAGTAGCATACTTGAATTGACAACCCACCATTTGTTTTTCAATCCCGCACGGCGTAAATCTTCCTGTAAACGCTGTGCCTCAAATACCGGAGTAGTTTCGGGTAATGTAACGATTACCACTTCTGTTTCGGCTTCGTTACGAAGACGTGGGAGAAGATTAGCAACCGCAGGTGTAATGTTTCCTTGTGTGCGTTCAACCTCATGGTGGTAACTTTGTGTCGCATCTAACAACAACAGAGTGTGTCCTGTTGGAGCAGTGTCAATCACGATAACTTCATTGTCGGCTTTAGCAACAATTTCAGCAAAGGCATTGAATACTGCGATTTCCTGTGTACATGGAGAGCGCAAATCTTCCTCGATATAGCTTAGGTCAGCATCGCCCATAGTTTCACGGGCTTTGTCCAAGATGTTTTTCTGATATGCTTCCAATACTGCCTTTTCGTCGATATGACTAACTGTAATGCCTTCAATCTGCGTTTTTACATATCCTAAGTGGTTGGCTGGGTCGGTTGTGCTAAGGTGTACTTTTACCCCTTTTGCAGCCAATCCGCGAGCAATAGTCGCCGCAATGGTGGTTTTACCTACACCGCCTTTACCCATTGTGAAAATCACACGCTTTTTTGACTGGTATAAATCTTCAATCAGATTGTCAAGATTTTTAAAATCCCCAACATTTACAGCTTGTGTGTTTTCTGCCGACTGTACATCAGTCTTGAGCATATTACGAATATTGTCAATACCTGTCATGTTGTACGAACGAAGCGGAACGTATGAAGTCGGTAGCTGCAACAGGGCGGCAGGGCGGTTTTTAAGTGCTTTCTGCTGACGCTCGTATAGCTGACGTGAAATGTTATCAGACTCTTCATAGCTTTCAAGTACTCCATTTATAATAAGCCTTTGTGCTTTGATATTCAGGTCAAGAAGTTCGCTCGAAGAACGCTCTACCTCTTTGAGTGGCGTTTCATCAGGACGACTAACCAAATAAAGCGTAGTTTTTGTACCGTCAGAAAGCGTTGCTACGGCTTGTTTATATACCTCTTTACGGTCTTCCAAACCTGAAAGCTGCCCCAAGCAAGATGCACCTGTTGTATTCTCATCTATAAAGGTGTCCCATGCCGACGGCAACTGTAACATACGCAGCGTATGCCCTGTCGGTGCTGTGTCGAAAATGATATAGTTAAAATTCTTGCTTTTTTCTTCGTTGGTTATAACATCCGAAAACTCGTTAAACGCAGCAATTTCAACGGTACATGAGCCTGACAGCTGTTCTTCCATATTAATGATAACACTTTCGGGTAATTTACCTCTGTATGGCCCGATTACCGATTCTTTGTACTCTTGCGCCGCTTGTTCCGGGTCAAGGTTGATAACCGTAAGATTCGGAACTTCTTTAATTACTGTTCCTTTGTTATCCAAGGGCATATCGAATACGTCCTGCAAGTTAGATGCAGGGTCGGTGCTGACCAATAGAATCTTATTTCCTGCATCGGCAAGCCCTACCGCAGTAGCACAGGCTACCGATGTTTTACCAACTCCACCCTTACCTGTGAAGAATATATATTGTGTCAGCTTCTCTTCTGATAAATTGAACTTTTTCATCTGTATTATTTTTTTATTGTTAGTTCGTCCTCTGAAATACCAAGCCACTCGGCAATTTGCTTGTTTGATGGGTATGCTTTTTTTATTACAATTTCACCATCTACTGTGATTATGGGGAATACATCTGCGCCCTCTGCCATCAAACAGTCATTAACAACTTTGGTGGTAACGTAAACCTGTGGATGGTCACGCAAATTAAAGCGTTCAACGATAATTCCCTTTTGTTTCAAGGTTTCAACCACAACTGCAATACGCATAAGTTCAGGGTCGATGTTTACTCCGCATAAGCCCGTAGGACAACAAAGAGCGGGGTCGTAAATTTTAATTGCTTTCATTTTTTTATTTTTCAAATTAATTTAATCTATCTTGTATTCGTATTATTACGAATAGTTTAGGTAAAAAAATAGATGCTATTCAATTTTAAACAGCATCCGTTCATGCTTGCAATTTGGTAACTATTCTAAGAATTGCAACAACTTGTTGCAGGTGCATCTCCAAAGTAGCTGATTGCAGCAGTAGGGCAAAGCGGTTCACAACCATGACAGCCGGTTACACAGCCATCAGGAAACACTACAACTGATTTACCGTTTTCCATCGAATAAACACCTTTTTTGCATTTTTCAAAACAAGCTGCACATCCGGTGCATTTTTCCGTGTCAATAATCGGATACCAAGTTTTACTCATAGTAATTATATTTAGAGGTTTAAAGCCTTCTTTATCTCATTTTCAGTTGGGACATAGCCCTTCAGCTTTACTTCGCCATTAATAACCACCGCAGGCAAAGACATGATGTTATACTTCATAATTTCAAGTATATTTTCTTCTTTCTTCAAATCGGCAGCAATACTATTGTCTGCCAATACTTTCCGAACTGCTTCGTAGGTTGTTTTACACTTGGCGCAACCCGTGCCTAATATTATTATTTCCATATCACTAAAATAAAACGTTATAAATCATTCGCAAATATACGAACAACATTTTTTTCAAAATAAATTATTTATATCTGTCGGGAATAAAAATACCTTCTTGATTTTAAAGTATCTGCCAAAAACAGAAGCTTAATCAAGAAGGCATTTCGTATTTATGTATACTATTTTAGAAGAATGTACCGTAGATAAACCCTGAGAATGTCGCCATTACAACAACCAAAGAGACAAATACCATGGTTTTTTTAGTACCCATAACGCCACGTATTACCAACATATTCGGCAACGAAAGCGATGGACCTGCCAATAGCAAAGCTAATGCAGGGCCTTTACCCATTCCCGAAGCCAACAAACCTTGAATAATAGGAACTTCTGTTAGCGTTGCAAAGTACATAAATGCGCCTGTGAAGCTGGCAAAAAAGTTTGACAGCAGAGAGTTGCCACCAACTGCCCACTCAACCCATTCGTTCGGAATAACTCCTGCTATGGATGTCGAATCGTGTGTAGAGCCAAGAAGAAATCCTGCGGTAATCACACCAACTGCCAACAAAGGCATAATTTGTTTAGCGAAACTCCATGCCGATAATGTCCATTCGCGGTTATCTTCATCGTTCTTGTCAAACAATGTCATTAAACTTAACGAGATAATACCGACAATCATCGGAACAAGCGGAACAAAAACAGGGGTCGTGATAAACGCATTGGCTAAAAACGCCGAACCAGCCGTAGCAACAGCTCCTAACAAAACCCATTGCCACTTAATTTTCAGAATCTTTATCAGCGAGTAGCAAAGCATCAGAGCAAAGCCACCTGTTATGAACCATTTATATGAGAAGATGTAATACCAAAGGCTGCTTGTGTCATCCGCAGCTGGTCGTCCCCAGTTCGCAAAAACAAGAATAGCTACCAACGAAAAGAAGTGAAATGCAGTCTGCCGCATCGGTCGTTTTTCGGGCATTTCAGGGAAATTCATCTGTTCTTCCTTTTTCGCCTTCTCTTCTTTACGGTAGATAAAAGACATCACAAGTCCTATGATGATTGAGAAGCTGACCGCTCCGATTGTACGGGCAATACCCATTTCAGCACCAAGAATACGTGCGGTCAGGATAATTGATAATATGCTAATCGCAGGGCCTGAGTACAGGAACGCAACAGCAGGGCCTAAACCAGCTCCACGCTTATAGATACTTGAAAAAAGCGGAAGAATAGTACAAGAACAAACAGCCAAGATAGTTCCTGAAACTGCCGCTACCGTATAAGCTAACCATTTTTTTGCATTCGCTCCGAAGTATTTTAAAACCGCACCCTGACTAACAAAAATAGAGATTACACCTGCAATAAAAAATGCGGGCAACAGACACATCACAACGTGTTCCTGTGCATACCACTTCGACAGGTCGAGTGTGGCAGCAATAGCCGTCATAAATGTTTCGTTGCCGACAGGCATGAAGAATACCGCAGCAAAAATGGCTACGATCCAAAGCAGTATTTTAAGTTCCTTTTTAACTTCCATAACCTATAAACCCAACGCTTGACGGACTTCCGCTTCTGATGGCACTCGTCCTTTAATTTTAACCACTTCGTCAACGACCACAGCAGGGGTAGACATGATATTGTATTTCATAATATCCATAATGTCTTCAACCTTTGTGATTGTTGCTTCTATTCCTGATTCTGCAACTACTTTTTCAACAACAGCCTGAGCTGTTTTGCATTTGGCACATCCAGTACCTAATATTTTAATTTCCATGATTTCAATCTTTTAAATATATGTGACTATGTAATAAATCCCTACAATAATGAATATCGCGGCAATTACACGTTTAAACCATTTTTCAAAACTCTTCATGCCATTGTAAAACTTACCGATGTTTGCCATACTGTAAGCCAACAAATAGGCTATTATGATTACAGGCAGACCTGTTGCAATAGCAAAAATAGGAGGTAAAAGCAAGCCTGAAGGGGCTGCGATTGTCATTGGTATAAGCACCCCGAAATAGAGCACCCCGCTGAACGGACAAAATGCCAACGCGAATACTACTCCCATGATAAAGGCATTCCAATATCCGCCTTTCTGTTTCTCTTCGTTCACTTTTGGCTTAAACTTATCGAATAACGGGATGTTGAATTTAATTATATCCAACATCAGAATCCCGACGATTACAAGTGCTACTCCGAGCCACATTCCGCCAACGCCTTGCAGTAGCTTGGCAACCTTGAATTGGCTTGCTCCGAAGTAAAATATAAGTCCTAATGTTGTATAGCTGAACATTCGTCCAAGCGTATAGAAAACACCATTGAAAAGCACTCTTTTCTTTTCAGTGATGTTTTTACTGAGGTATGCCGTTGCCGTAATATTTGTCGCTAAAGGACACGGGCTGATTGCTGTCATTAAACCTAATACAAACGCTGCCAACATAGGCAAATCGTTCTTATAGGCATCGACCATCTGCTGTAACCACTCCATACTATTTTATGCTTTCTTGAATTTTCGCAACCAAAGCCGCTTCAAAGGCATCCTTATCACTTGACCTTACATACGCTCTTACTATATCTGAAACGTCAACAGCACCTTTTGAATTAACTAAAACAACAGTCTGCGACTTCGCTTTGTGCTTTTCAACAAGGGCTTTATTGTTCTCATCAGCAAGCGCAACTTGTTTGAATGCTACATCTTTAGGGAAATTCTTAGTGACAATTTGCTTTATGTCATTTTCCAATGTATTGCAAGCATTAGCTTGACAGCAAGCTAACTGAGCTTTGAAGTATAAAACTTCGGTTTTATTTGTCTGCGCAAACACGCTAACGGCTATGAAACACATAGCTAATAAGGATACTATCTTTTTCAAATTCATTTATTAATTTAATCGGTTATTTACTTCGCTCTTAATTAGCTCAACTAAAACATCAGGATTGTTTACCGCATTAGCAAAGGCTTGCTCTGTAATATTGATAGAGTTATCACCTTTTGCTACAATTAAACCATTCCAAGAAATTTCGTACTTCTCAACAAGTGCTTCATTAGCTTTATCATCAGTTGGAAGAACCAAGAACTTAACATTTGTGTTCGATCCGTAATTTGCGGCGATTGCTTCTTTCGCAACTTTCTCTACGGTATTGCAAGTCATGCAACGTTGCTTACCATGAAAGTAATATACATAAACTGTGTTGGCATCGGCTACTGCCGTTTTCGTTTCGGTTGCTGCATCAGTATTCTGTGCTTTCTTTTGTCCACCGTTACCACATGCTGTTACCAAAAAAAGGCTCAACATAATTAAAAGAACATTTTTCATTTTTTATTAATTTTAAAGTGACTAATATATGTTATTATTTTTCAGGAAACCAGCTCCTTGTGCTGTTTGCGACCTTAACAAGCATCAACATGATAGGGACTTCGACCAAAACACCTACTGTTGTTGCTAAAGCAGCACCCGATTGTAGTCCGAACAATGAGATGGCAACGGCGACTGCAAGCTCAAAAAAGTTACTTGCACCGATCATTCCGGCAGGAGCTGCCACATTGTGTGGTAACTTAGCCCGCTTTGCCCAAAGATATGCCACAAAGAATATAAGCACCGTTTGAAGTATAAGTGGTATAGCTATCAACAATATATGCAGGGGGTTTTTTAGAATGATTTCTCCCTGAAATGAGAAAAGGATGATAAGCGTAAGCAGTAAACCACCTACCGTTACATTGTTGAATTTCTTAACAAACACGGTGTTGAAATAGTCTATACCTCTCTTTTTGACTACTGTCATACGGGTTATGATTCCTGCCGCTAAAGGTATTACGACAAACAGAACAACCGATAGCAACAGTGTTTCCCACGGTATGGCAATCCCCCCAATACCTAATAAAAAACCCACGATAGGCACAAAAGCAATAAGTATGATAAGGTCGTTTACGGCAACCTGTACCAATGTATAGGCGGCATCTCCCTTTGTCAGATAACTCCATACAAACACCATTGCCGTACATGGAGCAGCGCCAAGCAAAACAGCTCCGGCAAGATATTGATCTGCCAACTCTGCGGGGATAAGTGACTTGAATATGACGTAAAAAAACAACCATGCTATACCGAACATGGTAAATGGCTTGATCAGCCAGTTGGTGACTCCTGTAATCAGAATTCCTTTGGGACGGCGTCCTACATCCTTGACGCTCTTAAAGTCAACCTTGAGCATCATCGGATAGATCATCAACCATATCAGTATGGCAACGGGTATAGATACATTGGCATACTCAAATTTATTGAGTACAGTAGGTATCGCAGGCAAGTATTTTCCGATAAGGATGCCCGCTACAATACATAGTGATACCCATAAGGTAAGGTATCTCTCAAAAAAACTTATGCCGACTTTTTTCTCCATTTTATCTTTGCTGTTCTTTTAACAATTTCCTCCACATGAACACTTTGGCAACTCTTTGCCTTCTATATCCTTAACGTAAAACTCAGCAAAGCGTTTCTTGATATCATCCCTGATTCTGCGAAATTCGCTCATTATAAACTCCTCAGTGCCTACGGCTTCTGATGGGTCTTCAAAACCAAAATGAAGTCTATGTTTTACCTTCCCCGTGAACATCGGGCAACTTTCATTTGCTCCGCCGCATACGGTAATAACGTAATCCCACTCTTCATCCAAATACTTTTCTACACTATCCGAAGTATGGTGCGAAATATCTACCCCTGCTTCTTTCATTACTTCTACCGCTTTGGGATTAAGTTTGCCGCTTGCATTCGTGCCTGCCGAGCATACTGTTAATTTCGCATCGAACGACTGTAAAAAACCATGAGCCATTTGGCTGCGGCAACTATTGCCTGTACATAAAATTAAAACTTTCATATTTATTTGATTATTAGCAACAATTTGAACCACACCCGCAACCTGAAGGTTTATCTCCTGTTACAGTAATAGAAACAATTGAGGATGTGCTATTTTTAAATAACTCTAACTCTTCAGCACTAAGATATTTAGCAAGAATATCATCGGGAATGGTTATCGACTTTTCTTTTTGGATCTTTACGTTTGAAAATCCGGCACTAAATATTTGTACCATGTACTCATTTTTTTGTATTGCTCCAGCAACGCAACCCACATACATTTCGGCTGCCTCTCTAAGAACTTGTGGTAGTTCTCCAACAATTACAATATCCGAAACACAGAAATGTCCTCCGGGTTTGAGTACCCGAAATATCTCTTGAAATATTTTGTCTTTTGAAGGAAGCAGGTTGAGAACACAATTGCTTATTACCACATCTGCCGAATTGCCGCCAACGGGCATATTTTCAATATCTCCCAGACGAAAATCGACGTTCGTAAATCCGCGTTTTTCAGCATTTGATTTGGCTTTGGCAGTCATTTCAGGGGTAAAGTCTATTCCTATCACTCTACCAGTTTCGCCTGTTTCAGCACGAGCAACAAAACAATCATTGCCTGCTCCTGACCCCAAGTCTATTACGGTATCGCCTTGTTTGATTCCGGCGAATTGCGTAGGAAGTCCACAGCCTAAACCTAAATCAGCATCGGCATTATAGCCGGATAATGAGCTGTAATCTTCATTCATTATATTATATACTTCTGCTGAAGAACAACAGCCTGTGCTGCAACACGAAGAATTTCCTGCAATCTCTCCGTACTTTTGACGGACTAACTCTTTTATTTTTTTATCGTCCATATTTTATTAATCTATTCGTCTTGAAGCGAATTGTTCGTACATCGTAATTAGACGAACAATATATGCAATTTTTTTTATACGTCACACGATTCACAATTATTTTCAATTGCGAATAAACCTCCAAAAAGTTTTTGAGCCACAGCCCATTTCTCTTTATTAATGCAATACTTTACTGTCGGAAGGGTAACTGTCCCTTGAATCAGCCCGGCATCTTTCAATTCATTCAAGTGCTGTGAAAGCGTGCTTTTAGCAACAGGAATAATTTCAGACATATCGCCGTGATAGCAGCATTTCTGATTAAGAAGCATCTGAATAATAGCAATACGCACAGGATGTCCCAATGCTTTTGCCATACGAGCGATTAGTTCTTGTTCTTCAGTGAATGCTTTTTTCTTACTCATCATTATGATTTATTAGTTCGCAAATATACGAATGAAATTTTGTATATGCAAATTATTAGTTATCTTTTTGTGCAAGGTGCAAGTCTATCTATATATAGATACTTGCACCTTGCACAAAGGGTAATTAATTGTTATTCAGAATGATTGTTTATTAAAAAAAATATGTAACTTTGAACCTGAGTTTTATGCAGACAAATTGGTGTCAATAGCAGCCAGAACTGCCAAAAAAGAAGAGCAGGAAATAGTGCTAACCTAATTTGTACCCCACAATGATCTTTGAGATAATAATTCACTGAATAATAGCGGACTGACGAATTTAGTTCAAAATTCGTCCGGACCGCTTAAAAGCCCCTTAACACATTGAGTGTTAAGGGGCTTTTGCTTTTTGTGTTGCATATACCCATCTTTCCCCCCATTATTCCATTTTCTTTTACCCTGATTTTTACTTGCAAAGAGATTAATTAGAATACAATCAGAGTGATGCTTTTAATTGGTTGAAAAAAGAATTGATTGAAAATATTTAGAAAAATGGCTGGAAATAAAAAAGACCAGTTGGTAACAAGCGGTATATTTTA
>Ga0265295_1009296_pt1 | contig 10559 bp, 8 predicted proteins | sample Munlansysbiofilm_FD_192503 | JGI IMG/M metagenome (GOLD analysis project Ga0265295, IMG submission 192503) | Leachate microbial communities from a municipal landfill in Southern Ontario, Canada - Methane capture system biofilm | ecosystem: Engineered > Solid waste > Landfill > Unclassified ... | reverse complement strand
AAATTTCTCCCATACATAGTTTTCAATCAGCGATTCACTTGAGATTAACTAGTATTTAATCCACCTTTTCTCATCAGCATAATAGATATCACCCCAAAATGCTGCGGCATGATCCATTTTTATGTATCCCTTGATATTTGAATAACTTAGTGCATTTTTATATACTTTGACATATTGTAATCCAGGACTATATGGATTGTTATTTGTTGCTATTATGTAGATTCTATCTTTTTCTTCCTGAAGTAGTTCGCGAATGGTTTTAAAAATTTGTTCTTCTTTATAAACACTCTCATTAACTGCTTCTTTTGGCATTACAATAGGTTTAGGTGAAGGCTCAACAGTCTGTTGTTTTGAGTATCTCCTTTTTGCAATTTTATAATTATTAATCATCACAATTATGAGTAATACTGCTCCGATAGAAAGCAAAACTATGTAAATCCATATTGGAAATGAAAACAACCAAATAATACCTTTAGCAATTTGAGTGAATATGTACAAGAAAAATACTAATAGAAATATAAATATGACGATTCTTGCTTTTCCCCCATCGGCTCTAGATGTAATAAGTCCTGCAGTGTAAAATGAACCAACGATGCTAAATGCTAGTGATGCTGCTAATCCCATCGATAATTTAACAATCAAATCATCAACAATAGCAATCCCACTAAAAATCATAGTCCCTAAGATTAAGCCGATTATATACTTCTTGACAGTGAACACGATATATAATCCTCCCGATAGATAATACCTGTTACTTTGATTTCTTTATTATTCTAAAACCTAGATCACTTAAAGATTTTAATTCAAAAATCTGTGCTGATTCCAATTTTTCAATTTCTAGAATGAAGTAGCTTGAATCTGATTTTTGTCCATTTAAGTCCAAAACAACTCTAAACTCATTTTGTTTAATAAATCGCTTGGACTTGTGAAAAAAAGGCTCGAACTTACTCTGTTTCATCATACTTTTAAAATCAGTAAAAGACAATTTGATTTCATCTTGATTATACCGAACTTTATTCATATAAGGTGTTATTCCCATTGATTGGCACTTGTTATAGATTTTACTACAAAACTCATCTAGTGAAAAAACCAATAATGAATTACCCCATTGACTCATTTCTTGAATATAATCATTTGACAAATCAAATGTACTCGGTCCAGATTGCATAAGCATATGATTTTCAAGTAATGAGCAACAAAATATGGGAGTTTTAGCAGATGAAATATAAGATATATTAACTTCTTCAGGATTTAGCAAATGTATTAAACTGATAATATCATGATTTTCATCAAGATGTGAATTCAAATCAATGGTAACTTTGCCTTCTTTTGAATCTTTAGAATTATCTGTTTCGAACCCTCTAAAATATTCTGCATGGTTAAAATAGATTCTACCATTAATGATATCCTCTAGATACTCCCTTTTTGATACTTTGATTAAGATGTCTGGAAAACTATCCTGATTGATTTTAATATTTAGCCTCTTTCCGAAAAAAAACTAACCGTAATTCTTTTAATAACTATCTAAATCATTATAATATTTTTCGATGTACTTCTGCCATTTAACATTACTCTGTAAATCGAACTTATTATAAAGATAAGTATTTAGTTTATTAAGAATATCAAACACTTCGTTTGCAGTTGCTATGATTCTTATTTGTTGATCTTAAGATTTTTTTACATGTTCTATTGCATTCCTTAATTCATTAAACCTGTTTCAATCACCATCATCTAGCTACTTCTCTTGATTCGCTTCATATAATTCTCTTGCACAGATTGTAGTTAAACTCATCTATACTGTAGACATACCTGTGTATGCAGGATGATATAACACTAAAAACTCTACACTTTTATTGAAAATTGACGTTTTATAATAACTTTATCAAATGTTTAATTAATAAACCATTTTTTATATCTTATCTAATAGATAACATTATTTCAGCATGTCCCGGAGATCTAACGTAAAATGTCCACTTTATTGAAATAAAGCAATGTGAGATGAATATCACTGTATAAATCTCTTTTCTTACAGGTGGATGTTTTTTTAAGTGCTAATAGACAATTAGAAAGTATATAACGGTTAATTATGACAATAATTATCACCATCAAATAAATAATTTGTAGATCAGGTAATATACTTAGTTATGCATTTTCCTTGAAAAAGATACTACAAGATAACTCATTAAGAAAACTCCGATTGTTCCTTCAATAAATGTCAAAAGTTTTGCAATGCCTGTTACAGGATAATAATCTCCATATCCAATTGTAAGTGATGTTATTCCACTAAAATATAAGTAATCTAAAAATTGAAGATTTGTGCCATTTGCTGATATCACACATTCAGGAAAAAATAATAAATATACTAATCCAAAAATAAAAACACTGATAAAAAATGCTAAAACTATTTTTAATGGATTCGTTCCATAATCCCCAATCAGACCTAGGATTAAGTATAATCTGTTTTGAGTTCTATAGCGATACTTAGAATGCAATACTAATGCTCGGTCTCTTTCAGAGATAACTTTTTGCATATCAAAGATATTCCTAAGAATTAAAAATTGATTTTCATAATATTTAAATAACCTTATCTTATTTTCTCTATGTTTTAGATAGTTTTCAATAATGGGAATTTGTTCGAAAAAATAATAGACTAATCCAAGGTTTCGTTTGAAATCGTAGATATCTGTGACAGAACCTAATTCCGTATATCTTATATGTGAGTAGTCATTTTGAGATTTAATCTTGTATTTTAATATTGCTCTATATATCATGTTCCAATCAAATGTATTGAAAGTATTAAACCTAGCATTGAATATTGTCAGTTCATTTATGTTTTGTGATAATTCAAAATGATTCTTAACTTTTATATCTTGCAAATTCAGTAATATTCCATCTTGATTAACCACTCGTTCATTACTCTCTTTTATATGAAGGTAGTTAAAACTGCTACTATTTAAGTTTATTTCACTGGGAAAGCAAGCATAAAAGTTGCATAACCCGCTAGAATGAGTAGTAATTACACTCAATTTGCTTGTTGATACATTACAAAAGCTTAAATTTATAGACTTACTGTTCATAATCTGTAAATGTCCCTTACCACTTATACTATTGAAATCAGACTGTTGATATCTGAACTCGCAAAAATCAAAACATATTATATTATCGATTTGAACATTTTCAATAATTAACAAATCATTAAAATTGCAACCCTGAAACCATATATCGTTTTCTATAATATGTCTATGTATACTAAATCTCTTTTCAAAAATCACAAGTTCCATATTAATAGATCCAGTTAAGCGTTCTTTGGTGTATAGATTTTTCGAGATAGCATATTGTTTCTGTATAAAACTGGAGAGCCTAAATCCCATTATAAAATTGTCCTTGAATATTGAGTATTTAACACTCAATTTTAAATTTTCAATATTAGTCTTAGAGTTCAAAAACCTATGAATCCGTTTCCAGTTGAATTCACCAATAATAATAGAATCTTCAATCGCTAGAGTATCATCGACAACATATCTCATAAATGCAGAATAATCTCCATTGGATATATCTATTAAGTTATTTGCTTTTTTGGTAATACCATCCACTCTAATATCCATACGTTTCTCCCCTATAAAATCCATATTTTTCGATTATTCTATCAAGGAAAACTAATAAGCAACAGTGTTTTAATAAAAAAATCTAGATAAAGTTTTAAAGTAGTCTTCTTTTTTCAAACATGTCTTTAATTTTTACGTTATATTGTCTTAAATTAAGACTAAAAAATCAAAATAATTCTAATATTCAATCAATAAATCTACATGAACTAATCAAATAAAAAAATTATAAGTTATATCAATTTCTATCACATTATCTGATTGCATTGACAAATTGGTGCTTTGAGTTCTAAATTAATGGATCAAACATTGAATGAACAAAACCTATTGTCAGTTATTACAGTAGAGTAATCAATATGCACAATAAATAATAAAGAATCATCAAAGTATAAGACTTGTTTCTCATAAACATATGACAATCTGTCTGATTTTCAATCATTAACTTATCTTCTTGAATTTTTATGATTCTTTAATTGAGTTATGCGTTAACTCACACCCCATTTTTGTTCAAATCTTGAATATTTCTCTTATATTTCGTATTGCCAAATAAAAGTAAATATTGTGATTTAAAACTTGAATTGTATTCCAAGACACTCGTTTTTGCTTCATGTTGAATATGGTCATTCATAATGATCTATATTTTTTATTTTAAAAGCTTGTAACTCATAGGTTTGGTTGATTCATCGACTAGTAACACTCCAGTTCGTACAAGTTCTTGTAGAATAATTCTGATTTTCGGATGAGGTATGCTTCGGATTTCAGATATTTTATCTATACGAATCTTGAACCAATCATTATCATATAAAATACTATAGTACTTTAATATTGAATATATGTAATGTGTGTTTTTATTTTCATTGTTGAACTTAAGTCCTTTTAATTGATATTTATCTCTAATTCTATTGTAACAAATTCTTCTATATTCATTATGAATTCTTTGTTTTTTTTAATATCTCTCTTGATTAAACATTTCTGCTGCATTGTCTACAATATAAGCATCAAAAACAATCGGGTCCTTAATATTAATATCCGGTAAAAATGCATCACTTTCCCATAATTCAGCAAAGTTCAAACTCTTATTTATCTCATAGTCTTTCAACCAATCATCTGGCAATATACCGTTGTATTTTGAACTGAAGTGCAACAAGAATAATTTTTTATTCAAATCAATCTTGTCTCCATGATGACATTTTTTATCACTAATTACATAATCATGGTAAAAATGATTAGCTGGATAGAGAATTAACAAAAAAAGAATTAGATCACTAAATGTCATCTCTTGTTTTGATTCTACGAATCTTTTAGCTTTTCCTTTAAATTTATTAATAATGAATATATCACGAACCCAATCATCATCATATATGATAAGAATCTTGTCTGGTTCATCCCTTTTTATGATAAATCGAGCTTTGTCTAAATCCATCCAATCGAAAATTTTTGCTCTTTTTTTTATACTTGTGATATTTTCATCAGATAATTGAGGATATTTAATAATTTCTTGGTGTTCGATAAGTATACCCTTATCATCATAAAAAATATTAATTATTGATTCATCAGTTCCATAAGAAATTTCTGCTTTTACTATTTTTTTAAAAGGATTTTCCTTTTCGAACTTCCTTAATGTAGTTATAAAAACACTATCACTCATATTGTAGCCCCTTTGCATGATTTTGCATAAAGCTTAAAGATAAACCATTCGATCACAAATTGTGAATTTGTGTTTACATTATGTCTCAGTAAACGTAATTCAAATTATGCCTTGTGTTCAATCATGAACCCACAAAATTCAATATATCATCCAGTTATGTTTTTGTTTTTAAGATAAAAAGTCTTCACCATTAAGCAGTTCTGTATAATCATTCAATTTTGTGATTGTATAGAAGATGACCAATAGCAACAAATTGATTTACGATCGCATGCTTTTGTTCAGTCTTTATTTAAATATTGATTTCAAATAATCATTCAGGCTTTTATCCATACAGTAAATATAAATACCTTTCATTCCTCTTTTCATTAAGACATTGTATGTATTTCTAATAATCATTTCAATTTGAGCTAAATCACTATCCAAAGGTGCTTTTCTTCCATGCCGTCTAAAATGACCAGCAGTATCAGGATGTTTCGTATAATCTGTTTCAACCTTATTAGTTAATGCATTAAAAACCAAGTCATCTCCAATAATTAAACCTACGTAATCAAACTCTAAACCTTGAACAGTATCAATATGACCAACTCTATATTTTTGGCTTTCATCAGCACTGAATGTTGTATCTTTATTCCATTGCAACGATAAACCGTCTATATTGATATCAAACAATGTCGAGTCATTTTTTGATACCCAATCAAAAACATCCCCAGCCAGCATTCTGCTGTTAGGTGTATGATCAATCTTATCTTTTATCGTTTTATACCAATTATGAATATTATCAAATACTTTAACTTCATACTCTAAGTTTTTTTCAAATATTACTTCTTCATTGTATAGTATACCTTCAACTGCTTTGATATACTCATCATTACCTGAACATCTAAATTGAGACGATAGTCTTAAGTTTTCATCATCATAAACATGACAACCAAGTTTTTTTGCAGTATCTGTGATTCTTTCAATAGTTGCATAATCTCTAATATCCACTTGTTGTTTTTCATCAATAAAAAATATGGACACTCTAGTGGATTCAATGATCTCTTTGATTAGATCTTCTCCTAAAAGAATATTACCTGATTTTGATCTTTCAGGTAGTCTATGTGCTTCGTCAATGACTAAACATTCGTATTGATTTTTGGGTCGATCTTTAGAAATCTTAATTGTTGAAAGAAATAAAGTTTTTAAATGAGCATTCTCTTTACCTGATAGTTTTTTACTGTAAACATTTCTAACCGCAGAGTTTTTAGTCACATAAAAAGCCAATTTCTTATTTTGAATAAACTCATTTAATATTTTAATTGCGATAACACTCTTCCCAGTTCCAGCACCACCTCTAACTATGAAAACCTGTTTTTGTTTTGTACTTTCATGATCTTTAATAGCCCGAATGATGTTTTGGTAACAAATTTCCTGTTTATCCAAGAGAGTAAAAACTTTACTGTTGGATAGTTCACTAGATAGAGTATCCATCAACATTTGTGCTGGGATTATTTTTGAACTGTCAATTTCATATAAAATCTGATTATGGTATGCTTTGTTAACATGCTTTTTGATAAAATCTGCAAGAGATTGATTATCTTTAGCAGCAAAAACGGGTGACTTTTCTAAAAACTCACTATAAAAATTATCCTTGATGTCTGTATCTTGGTATAAATTGTGCAAATATGAACATGATGAAACTCTAATATTTTGATCTGCAACATTTTGATTATAGGCTTCTAAATTTAGTTTATATGTATATGCTTGATATGAAGGATGAAGTGCATCCTGTCCATATCTGGTATCATCGGCATTTACCAATCTATCTTTATTGGTTTTAGAAACAGAACTCCATCGTTTCAATTCAACAATGATTAATGATTTTTCTAATTTCCCATTTAGTCCTGCTATCAAAAAATCTATCCGATTATTAGTGATCGGAATTTTTAACTCCATACCAATTTCGATATCATCTGCTAACCCTGCTAATTCAAGAATATTTTTCATGTAAACTGCGGCGTCTTTCCAAGCGGTTTGTTCAGATTTTCCAGCATTAAGTTTACTAGAAATTTTTGACATGACTTGATTATTAAGTACATCTTTATTAAATTGCTTAATCGTTTCGTTGTATGCTAACATTCTTTGCTCCTACAAAATCCATAGCGTAAAATAATTTATGTAAATAACTATAATGCTTTTTCTATCGGGTAAATAATCATTATTCTAGATCATTTCATATACTAAATATGTTATAATCAATATTTTTTTTGTTGTTTATATCATCCATCATCGTGTAGTAAACTTTTGTATATGTCCGTTCTCCAATAGCCGGTATTTTCAATACATCCCTTAATCTTTTTATGGGTTTATGTTTAAGAAAATTATCTGCTTGTTTGGATGTAAAATGAAATATGTCAATCAAATCCTCATAGTCTAAACGATTAATTCTTTGGATTATTTTATATTCATCTGACAATGAATCGACTTCATTATCCAAACAAATAAGAACATCTATAGGCAAACTGTTAAGATACTTTTCCATTAGAGTTTTTACCTCATCCCAGTTTAAACCACCATTACTAGTTCCTAATTTAGGGAATGCAACTTCTGTAATATTCATTTCTTTGTACGTTTGAACAAAATGTATTAACCCATTTTCAATCCATTCTAATTTTGATAGGTACTTATAATGGTTCTTGGTTGGAAAACTAATAATCGTGTTTTTTTGATCAAAATAATAATCAATTTTACCAACATTGATTTTGCCACTTTTTGCTTTTGCTTCATAGTCTAGAAAATATTCGGGATATCTAATTTTAAATTCTAATGCAATTCCTGCACCCATATACCCATCACAGTTAACAGTATTAACAATATTTTTGATATTCGAATGAAAAATTGAGCCATTAAAGTATTTAACCATTTTTTTATCTCTCCCATATATAATATCTAATATCATCTATAAATATTCTAACTCTTAATGGTCTTGTTTCGCTATATAAAATAATCTTATAAGGGCTAATATGTGTTGATGGAACTGGATTTTCATGATTTATCATTTCTTTTGCTTCATTAATAATTGATACTACAATTTTGAACTTACTCAAAATCTCATATGCAACATCTGAATATAAATCTATAATCACGTTTTTTTCAAAGTAGCTAACCACTATGTGTTCAAAAAATAGTCTTATATTATATCCCGTTTGTCTAGATCTTGATGAGAAAAATCCAGCATTGTTAAAATAACTAAAATCATGTTCTATATGATAACTGATTAAATCTGGGCATGTTTTGAGAGCTAAATCTAATTCGCATTGGCTTCGAAAAATTATTCTTTTCACAAATCCTAGACTAACTTCATCTTTGATTAAATATTCTGCGTTTCTGATCCTCGTTTCTTCAGCAAAATCTATACTTTCATAGTATCCTCTACTAAGTATTTTATCCCATGGGATTTCATAGATTTGACCGTCCAATATTGATGATACGGTATCATATGTAGTTGTATGGATTGATGAGGCATTTCCATCTGAAAATCTTGAATGCTTCAGCTTTGTAGCTTCTAAAGAAAAGACTAATAAACATGGAATGGGTATGTGCCCTTGTGTTTTTTCTAGAAGAATTCCTTCCATATTGTAGTATGTAGGTGTCTTTTCTTTATAATAGAATCTAACATAGTTTTTGAATTCTTCCCTTGTGTGCTGTATTACATTTGGATTGGCAGAGTCGATAATACTTGAGTTTCTTGGATGTAACCTACTATATAACATTCCGTCTTTAATAATTCTTTTTAAGTTGTTAATGTCTGTCATATGAAACAAGCCCTCACAACCATTATTTGATAAAAGTTCAACGAAGGCATCCTCATCTACTTGCTCAAAATGGCTGTATATCGATTCTTTGGGAAAATCACGAGTGTCTTTTCCGTCGATTTCTTCGTCAAAGAGTACAGTAAAGTCATCCTCTGAAACACTTATCACGGTCCCAAGTTGATACTTCTTATGGCGTACTCTATTGTTAACTCTCATAATCAACCTCCACATAAAGAATTCTTGTTATGTTCTGTATTTGTTTCTCCACATAATGCGAAATCAATCATATAAAAAAACACTTCTTATTATTCCGGCTCTATAATTATGTTAGGGGTGGATGATTTTTAAAAGGGTATTAAAAAAGCATAAGTAAATCTTTATAATAAAGGTAACCACACACTTTAGATAAGCAACCGGTAGATTAGTCAAGTACCCAAAAATAATAAAGTCATCAAAAAAATGATGAAAATGACGATATTGAGGCATGCTTAAAAAAGAAACAGAAACGCAGATGAAATCTTTAGTTTTTACTGAAAGAGTCTATTGGCACTCAACAAGCCATAGATCAGACGGATCAGTTTTCTACTGGTAAGGGCGAGGGCACGTTTGTGTTGATGAGTCGTGACTTCATCGAATTTCTTTTGATAGAAGTCTTGGTATTCAGGAATATGCTGTCTAACCAAATTGGCAGCCTGAATGATGAAATATCTCAAATACTTATTACCTGTTTTAGTCAAATGCGTATCATCAGCATCAAAATTACCGGACTGGGTTTTACGCCAGGTGATGCCGGCATACTTAGCAAGCGCATCGTCGGATTCGAATTGATTGATATCTGCAATCTCAGCTAAGATACCTGCAGCATAGACCTTACCGATACCTGGAATCGACATCAAAACCGTGTAGTGATTCTGGTTAAAACCAACGACTTGACGCATGATGGCTCTATCGATTTCCCGGATCTCTGCTTCGTAGCAACTGATAACATTGATCGACGAAGCAAGTGATAAATTGATGGGATCATAAGCCGTCTTATCGAGGCGATAAGAAGCTCTCGCAGCAGCCTTGATTTTAGAAGCCATATCCAGGGAATCATCGAATCTATTTTTGCTAGATTTGGAGATGAAAGAAGCAAGTTCTTCTAAGGGTGTCTCAATGATATCGTCAATGGTTTTATACTCTAAAAGCAATTCGACTGCAGTTTTTCCAAAGTTATTAGAGAATAAAGTTTCAAACTCTGAAAACTTCAAAAACACGTTATTAAGCGCATAAACCTTCTCCGTTGATAAGAGTTCAGCGATGTGAAGGCGATGTCTGGTCAGACGTTCCAGGGCTAGGCGCTGTGCACCTTTAAACGGAGTTAGTTCAGACGTTCTACCAACTCTGGCAATGTCTGCAAGAATAAAGGCATCTTTGGGATCGGTCTTATCCATATCCGCGAAACTCTTTCTGTAATTCTTGGAGATTTTCGGATTGATGATATAGACCTTTGAATCAAAGACAGCAAGTCGTTTA
>Ga0265295_1009295_pt1 | contig 10560 bp, 8 predicted proteins | sample Munlansysbiofilm_FD_192503 | JGI IMG/M metagenome (GOLD analysis project Ga0265295, IMG submission 192503) | Leachate microbial communities from a municipal landfill in Southern Ontario, Canada - Methane capture system biofilm | ecosystem: Engineered > Solid waste > Landfill > Unclassified ... | reverse complement strand
TGAGGTTCAAACCAACACCAAAGCGAAACTAATTGAAACAATTGATGATATCAAGATAGAATGGTTAAAAGACATTAAGATTGTTAATGTAACAAGTGGCGCATCCACACCGACTGCGGTTACCAATGAGGTCATCAGTTTCTTAAAACAATTTGATTATAACAAAAAGGAAACGTGGGACCACGTTTCCAAATTAACCCATTTAGATATTTTATCTTAAGAACCTGAATGGGTTCTTTTTTTATGCTTCTGCTTGCGCAATAATACCCGCCGGTGTTCTTCTCATTAATAAGATGACCGGGAGGGTTCCAAACAATAAATTAAACACATAAATAATAAGAATTGCCAGTAACGATGATGGTAGCGTTGAAGTAACCATATTTAAAGATTTGAAGATATCCATATTACCCATGTAAATGGTTGTGATAATGTAGCCAACTACTGTAGATATGGTGGTTAAAACAAATACTTCTACTGCAAATATTTTCACAATTTCAAACCATCTTACCCCTAAGGCTCGGTAAACTTTAATCTCATCGATTCTAGAAAATAAATTAGACCTAATAATAAAATATAAACTTAACCAGGTTAAACCTGCCGCAATAATAATGACCGTAAAGATAGTTTGATAGACACTTCTTAAGGCATTATCAAGCATTTCTTTTTGTTCTGGGTAAGTCCAAAACGCTGACACATCCGGATTTTTATCATCATCACCAATATAGTATTTATAGGCTAGTTCTGGTGTGGTAGAGTAAACGGATCTTGACCCTAAAGTACTTTCATAATACGTTAGTTTTTGTTGATAAGTATAACCCATATATTGATTATAAATTGAAGCGTTTTTAGGAATCTGGTAATTAATAAAATCTTCCTTTTCCATCGTAATATAGTTATAGTTATGATTGGTAATCCCAACGATCGTTACTTCAAGTTCATTAAATTTAAATTTTTCGCCAATTAGATTTCTTTCCTTAAAATTTTGTACGGCATAGAAGGTATTACTAATCAGACTTCTAGCTGTATTCGTATCAATTAAAATCTCACCGGTATTGGCTTCGTTAATCGACCTTCCATAAACAATTTCGGGCTTTCTTAAACCATTAAAGATAATATTTCCGCTGAATCTTGGGGCACTCGAATCCCAATGAGAGCCATAAATATTTTGATCAAAGACGGTTCCCGCAAACTCAAATGAAAAGTAACTTGGTAAATAGGTCACAAAGCCAGGGGCTTCAGTAATATCTTTTGACTCTAAACCAGTGACTTGAACATCAATGACTTCAATTGGCTTAGATAGTTGTGTGTTTCGATCATCGGTGGCGAGAATTAGCAGTGAAGTCATCACGGCGATTAATGCCCCAGCAAATAAAAACCCAATTAAGAGAAATCTTCTTCTTCTAGTAAAATTAACCAGTTGGTTAAAGGCTAGCGTAAAGGCGCGTTTTAATGGAATAAAAGCGCGATATTTCTTGTGTTTCGGTGGTTCATAATACTTTTCATAATCAAACTCAACCTTTTCAGCGCTCTTAAAATCTTTGGCGCTTTGATCATAAATCTTGGTTTCTGAGTTTGAATCTAGAACGACAACTCTTTCTTTAGAATCCCCTAAATCAACATAGATAGTCCCACTCTTACTAATAAGTCTTATTTTTTTATCACTAAATTCGCCGTAAAAACTAACATCCACATTGTCATTAGCTAGATTTTGAACTGGTAAATCTTTTAAGTAAATATCTGTTTCATGGGCATAGTTAAATGTCTTATCCCCGGTGTTCTCAGTATCACTAACCATTTGACCATCTTTAATTTCGATGATTCTATCGGCATAATAATTAGCCACATCTTTTTCATGTGTTACCAGTAATACAAGTTTATCTTTGGAGATTGTTTTAATGATATTCATAATCTCAACCGTGTTTTTACTATCTAGGTTACCCGTCGGTTCATCAGCGATAATGACTTTCGGGTTCTTGGCCAATGCTCTTGCGATCGCAACCCTTTGTTGTTGCCCCCCTGAAAGTTGACTGGCTCTTCTTCTTTTATAATTTTTTAAGCCGACTGATTCTAATACATATTCAATTCGATTATCGATCATGTCTTTATCCGTCATGCCAATCATATCAAGCGTTAGTTTAATATTCTCATAAACCGATAACTCTTCCACCAGTAAATAGTTTTGGAAAACATAACCAATATCATAGGTTCTAAGCTTATCCCATTTACCCATTTTATATTTATCAAATTCATGGTCAAAAAAGTTAATGGTCCCCTCTGCTTTATCTAACCCACCTAATACATTTAAAAGCGTTGTTTTCCCACCACCCGATGGGCCAAATAAAACAACCAATCCTTTTTCAGGTAGTTCAATCGAAACATTATTGATAACATGAATTTCATTTTTCTTACGTTTAAAGAAATATTTGTTAAGGTTAAATGCTTTAATCATTGTCGCTACCTCCTTTTAAGGTGGAAATTACTGTTTTACCGAAGAGTTTGTTTAAATACTTAAAGATAATGTACAAACCTAAACCCAAGAATAATAGATAGACTAATAGAATATTAAATGTGCCTAAATAAGTTAATATCGATGTCTTAATCCAGTACACTTCGATGACTCTTACAATGATAAGAGAGAAGATAAAGGCTAATGTTACCGTCAGGGTTTGTTCAAAAAGATAAATTTTTCTAACATCACCTTTGGAGGCGCCAATACTTCTCATAATCGCAATGTCTTTATTTTTTGCTTTATAAATATTTTTAGTAATAATATTAATGACCAAAAAGGCAAAGAAGAATACGACAAACATTAAAATTATGAATAAGAAATTAAACGGATTGGATTGATATGGATCTTCATAACTACTTGGATACATGACTAATAAAGTATCATCGTTTAATAACCTTTTATACAGATTTGATGCGTTAGCTGCATCTTTAGCAACCAGTGTTATTTGGGAAGTGTTTGGGGTCGCTTGATTTTGTTTAAAAAATAGATTTTGAATGTTTGACCCGTTCACTCTCATCTCCCAGTCAATTTTTCCGTCATAAATAAATTTGGGCTTTAAATTATAAACTTGTTCATAAAAGTTGTCAGATTCAAAATAAAGATTTATTGTCCCTAATAAAAATTCTTCTTCGGTGATGCCATAAGACAAAAATTTGTATTTTATGGATTCGTTAATATGAATCTCTTCTAGTGGGACACTATCAGAATATTCCACAAATTCACCTTCAATAATTTGTGTCTGTGCCATACCTATTAATGGTTCAACATATACAGAATAGGTATTTTCATAAACCATATTAATGAAACTGGAATTTGTTACTGGGGTATTGGTATCAGTTTGGTTTAAAAACTTTGATGAAACACCAATCACATTGTTATTGTCATTGTGAAAACCTGTAACTTCAAAAGTGTATGACACGTTAGATTTTTTTACAGAAGATAGATAGATTGTATCTCCAATTGATATACCATTATTTTTTATATTCTTACTAAGAATAATTTGGTTTGCTTCTGTTGGAATATGCCCTTCTACCATATCTTCTTGCGTAAACGAACTGGCTGGTCTTAATAACGAGGCCCAAAACCACATATCACTGTTGCTACTAGAAACATTAAAATAGGTTTCTTGAGTCATATCATAATGAACAATATCATTGACTTCACGATAATTTAAAAAAGCATCTAGTTGTTGTTGAGTAAAGGGAATATTCCCCTCATTCTTAACAATCACCCTAGTATCATAGATATTATCTGTTAAAGGATGTTGAATATATAAACTTAGATTTGTAAATGAACTCGCATAAACAAATAAAACGGCTACCATTAAAACAATAAATGCCAGTAGTAAGGTGATGGTTTTCTTCGGTTGTCTTAAAACATTCAAAGCGGCAAAATAAAATTGCCCTTTTGGACCCATTAATTCATTTTTAGTCGGTTCTATTTTTAAGGGTTCTACTGTTTGGAAAACTCTATCTTCAATAATTTCGCCATCAGCCATATGAATTCTTCTGGTGGTATAAGGTTCTGCTTGTTCATAATTATGGGTGACCACAATCACCAATTTATCTTTTGAAATATTTTTCAAAAGTTTCATCACCATTTCACCAGAATCACTATCTAAGTTGCCTGTCGGTTCATCGGCAACAATAATGGGTGAATCTTTAGCGAGTGCTCTCGCAATAACAACCCTTTGTTTTTGACCACCTGATAATTTAGACGTTTTTTGATTTCTTTGTTTGGTTAAACCAACCGCTTCAATCAGTTCTAAAGCTCTATTTTTACGTTTTTTCTTATCGTAATTTTGGATTACAAGCGCGGCAATAACGTTCTCATAGACGGTATAGGAATCAATAATGTTATAGTTTTGAAAAACAAACCCAACATATTCTTTTCTAAACCGTTCCATATCAGAAACACTAAAATAAGAGGTTTCTTCCCCGTTTACAAAGTATTCCCCTTCATCGTATTTGTCTAATCCACTAATAACGTTTAAAAGCGTTGATTTACCACTTCCAGATTCTCCGGTTATGGTGACAAACTCGCCAATACTTAATTTTAAACTGGCTTTTCTAAGTCCAAGGGTAACATTCCCTTCATTTTGGTAATACTTGGATACGCCTCTTAGTTCAATCATATTTTCTCCTTGGTATTTTTATCAACGTCTTTATAATTAAAGATCGTCCGATCTATTTTAAAATCTTTTTTCTCTATTATACCACCAAACCCAAGCCCTAACAATCTAACGGGGTGCGCGTTATAGTAATTGTCAAATAAATCCTCTATCGTTTGAGACAATAATTCTTCATCATCGGTTTCTTCTATAAAGCTTTTTGTTTTGGTGGTTGTTTTAAAGTTACTATATCTAATTTTTATGAAAGCATTCTTACACATGTATTCATCTTTACTAAGTCGTAGATAGGTTTCATCAAATAAGTTTGCCAGTTCTTCTTTTAATAAATCGATTCTATCCATATCATACTTTAAAGTAGTTTCATTACTAATTGATTTGGGGATCTCATATTTATGTGGATCAACGACATTATTCGATTTACCCGTTAAATTATCAACATAGCTTTGATAGGCATTCTCCCCGATCGCTTCAATCACTTTATCTTTATTGAGAGGATTCATTAAGTCTTCTAAGGTAACGATATTAATTTCATTTAGTCTTTGATTGGTTTTTCTACCAATGCCATACATGGACCCTACTTTTAAAGGGTAGAGTTTCTTCTTAACATCTCTTTTACGCATCACAGTAATCCCCATTGGTTTTTTAAAGTCACTGCCCATTTTCGCTAAAAAGAGCGTTGGTGCAATCCCAATGCTAGAGGGGAGTTGGTATACTTTAAATAGATAATCTTGAATCTCTTGAGCGAGTTTTAAAGGATGAATCTCTTTGCTGATGTCGGTAACATCCATATAGGCTTCATCAACTGAAGCTTGATAGACGACGGCATTATATTTATTTAAAGTATCCATGAATAGTTTTGAATACTTCTTATATTCACCTCTTGAAGGCGGAACTATTAATAATTTAGGGTATATCTTCAAAGCTTCTGTGATACTCATCCCACTATGAATGCCATATTTTCGCGCTTTATAAGATGCGGTTAACAAAACACCCCCTCTAAAATAGGATTTTCCTCCCCCAACGGCAAATACTTTCGTTATTAAATTGGGATCTAAAATGGCTTCTACGGTCGCAAAAAAGGCGTTTAGATCAATATGAAATATTATTTTTGTTGTAAAGTTCATAAAAATATAGCCTTTCATTTTAGTAATATTATGTTATAATACATAAGTAGATTATTTTTACTTGAGGTGAATTAAATGGCAAAACAAACTAAAAAGACAAAATCAACCCCTAAACAAGAGGTCAAACAAACAGCACCAGGTGAAATTCCTGTATTTAGATCTCCTTCTAAAACTACCTGGGGAAAAGTGGTTATTATAATTATTGTTTCAGCAATGGTTATTCTACCGATTGCCGGTTTGGTATTTATATTAATCAATAGATAAGCCTTCAATAAGGCTTTTTTTATTTTAATAGGCTTTTAGCGTGTAAAATAGCCCCTTCGGTAATATTAGACCCACTTAACATATAGGCGATATGGGTCACTCTATCTTCACCTTGAAGCTCATTAATCAGTGTCACGGTACGACCTTTAAGAGGTTGTTTTTTTATGTCAAAATGCTTATCTGCCTTAGCCGCGACTTGAGGTAAGTGCGTAATCGTAATAACTTGTCTATAAGTCGATAAATCTTTTAAAACACGCGCGACTCTGCTGGCTTGATAACCACTGATCCCTAGATCAATTTCATCAAAAACCATTAAGCCTAAATCATGGGAATTACCATACAGTATTTTTAAAGCCAACATACTTCTAGATAACTCACCCCCACTGGCAATCTTATGAAATGGCTTAACCGGTTCGCCTTCATTGAGTGATAAAAGAAACGTGATCTCATCGATTCCGGTTTCAAGTAATTCTTTTGTTTGATTTTCTTTAACTTCCACTTCAAATAACACATAATCAATCGCCAGTTCTTTAAGGTTTAAAACAAAATCTTTTTCTAATCTTTTGGATACTTTGATTCTCGCTTCATGAAGCTCTAACCCCTTTTGGTAAGCTTTTTGATAAGCCATGTCCTTTTCTAAGGCAAGTTTTTTAGTATAGGCTTCAAAGTTTTCTCTTCTTAAGATTTCACTTTCTAAATAGGTTTGGTAATCAATTAGTTCACTAACCGACTTACTATACTTCACTTCAAGTTCTTTTAAAAAATAGAACCGTTCTTTTAAGTTATCTAGTTCTAAAACATTATAATTACTAATCAAATCAATTTGACCAAACAATTCTTCTTTAATATCATCTAACTCATAATAAGCAGATTCTAGTCGTTTTTTAAGTTCACCATAAGTTGTTTCATAAGTTTCAACTTTTTCGATCGCTTTAACGCCTTCAAATATCAAGTTATCTTCATCAATTCCTACTAAATTTTTATAGGCAATATTAAGGTTACTTAAAATCTTTTCTTGATGCGTTAAAGCCGTAATTTCCTTTTCCAGAAGCGCTAACTCATTTGGATCTAATTTTGATTTATGAAGTTCATCTAATTGATACTTGTATAAATCTAATAATTCATCATTTTTAGAGGTTTCTGCCTTGGCTTTATCTAAGTTTTTGGCTGCTTCAAAAAAGCCATGTCTTAATAATACATAACTATTTTTAATCTCATCAAAGGCACCGTAAGAATCAAGAATATCTAAATAAGTGTTGGGGTCTAAAAGTTTTAAAGTATCGTGTTGTTCATGTATATCACCAATTAAAAGACTTAAGTTTTTCAGTTCATTTAAGGTGGTTGGTTTATCATTTATCACCACCATATTTTTATCTTTCTTGGAAATAACCCTTAAAATAGTTAGAGTATCACTTTCGATATCCAGTGTTTTAAGGTAGGCTTTTGTTTGATCGTTTAAATTAGTGAAGGTTGCGAGTACACTCGCTTCATCAGAACCATACCGAATTAAATCACTATCGGCTCTTTTGCCGAAGATCAGTTTTAATGAGTCAATGACTAAACTTTTACCAGCGCCAGTGGCCCCCGTTAAAGCATTAAAATACGGAGAAAAACTAATTTCCGCATCTTCGATAATCGCTAAATTTTTAATGATTAGTTTATTTAACATATTCACCTATAAACAAATACTCTTGATTGCCTTTCTTCCCCTTTAAGTCACTCGGTTTATAACCGATTAGTTTAATCTTTTGTTCTTCTAAGAACACTCTAAATTCACTGGTCAATCTATTTAATAATTTCTCACTTTTAATCACCCCATTTTTAACTAAATCTGGGGTTGTTTCAAACTGTGGTTTAAACAATAAGACATAGTAATTAGCCCAACCTAAAACGTGTTTTAAAATGGGTTTAATTGAAGTAAATGAAACATCAATTAAAATGATGTCGACTACTTTTTTGTCAACGGTTAAAATGTTTGTTTGTTCAAATAGTTTGATCTTAGGGTGATGCCTTAAAGATTCATCCATTTGATGATAGCCTACATCATAAGCATAAACTTGTTTAGCGCCATATAACAAACTACACTGGGTAAATCCACCCGTTGATGAACCAATATCGATCACTGTTTTATCTTTAAAATCCAACTCAAAAGTCTTAATGGCATCTTCTAGTTTTTCACCGGCTCTAGAAACATATTTTAAATCTTCTGATACATCAATAACGTCTTCTTCTTTAACTTGATAAGACGGTTTTTTCATAATTTCTTGATTGACTCTAACAGAACCTAATTTAATCAAGTCTTGGGCTCTACTTCTAGAAAAGGCATATCTATTTGATAGATACAAATCTAATCTCATAATTTCTTAAGGGTAGCGACTAAATCATCTAAACTTAACCCTGCATCATTCATATTGTCTTCTAGTGTTCCGTGCGAAATAACTTTATTATAAGTACTCATTGAAACTATTTTATTATGGTAATTATTTTGCGCCATATAATCTAGTATTTTTTGATATAAAGCACCACTGGCATGGGTTTGTTCATAAACTAAGAGTGATTGCTCCGTTTTTAAAACCGCCTCAAGCATATCGGTGTCAATCGGGTTAATATATCTCGCGTTCATAACACCATAATCTAGATTTTCTTCACTAAGTCTAGCTAAAATATCATCTAGCACAGGACCATAACTGATGATCATGCCTCTAGATCCTTCTTTTAACATTTCCCAAGAGAGGCCAATTTCAGTTTGATTGGTTAATGGCATCTTCACTGTTTTGCCTCTTGGATATCTTATGACGAACGGACCTGATTGATTAAAGCCGTACCTTAATAGGCCGTAAGCTTCAGCCATATTTCTTGGCATCGTCACCGTCACATTCGGCATACTTAAAAACATCGAAATATCATATAGCCCTTGGTGTGTTTGTCCATCTTCACCCACAAAACCGGCTCTGTCTATCCCGATAACCACCTTTAAATTAGGTCTCGCAATATCATGTAGTATTTGATCGTAAGCACGCTGTGAAAAAGTTGAATAAAGGGGCAAAAAAACATCCACTTTATTTAAGGCTAGCGCCGCACTCATATCCGCGGCAAGTTCTTCTGCAATCCCGACATCAACAATCCGATGGGGGTATTTTTGTTGGAAGTCCGTAAACTTTGCGCCGACTAACATCGCTGGCATGACAACCATAATATGACGTTCTTCTTCGAGTTTTTCTATGATACATGAGATCACTTCACTCCAGGTTGGTCTCCCATTGGAATGACTTAACGTTACACCCGTTTCTTTATCAAATGGACTAACCCCATGATAAGATCCTTCGATATCATCTTCAGCGTATTTATAGCCTTTTCCTTTTTGAGTAACCACGTGTAAAACAACACTACGTTTCATTTTTTTAACATATTCTAACGTTTTAATGAGTCTTTTTAGGCTATTTCCATCAATCGGACCAATATACACATAACCAATATCTTCAAACATATTTCTTGCTTGAAAAAGTGCTTTAACCGAGCGTTTTATTTGTCTAAACAAACGGAATAAAAAATCTGGTAAAATTTTGTCAAAGACTTTTCTGATAAAATTATTCAGTTTAGAGCCTCTAAGTCGCATTAAAAAATTAGAAAGTGATCCCACACTCTTTGAGATACTCATTTTGTTATCATTTAAGACAATGATGCCTTTATGTTTTGAATCGCTACCTAATAAATTGAGTGCCTCCATATTGGTCCCGTTAGTAATACTCGCATCGCCAACAATACTAATAACATCGGCTTCAATATTATTTAGTTCATTGGCATATAAATAACCAACTTGTGCGGCAATCGAGGTTCCCGCATGTCCACTTTCCCATTTATCATGAATAGACTCTTTATAGGAGGCATAACCAGACAACCCGCCTTGTTGACGAAGTGTATTAAACTCTGAGGCTCTCCCGGTTAGAATTTTATGGACATAGGCTTGGTGCGACACATCAAAAATAAAGGTATCTGTAGGTGAATCAAAAACATAGTGTAAGGCAATCGATAACTCAACGACCCCTAAATTAGAAGCCAAGTGTCCGCCTGTTTCACTAATATGGTCAATTAAAAACACCCTGATCTCTTCAGTAAGCGATTCAAGTTCTTTTAGATTCTTCGTTTTTAAAAACGCGGGGTCTTTGATTTGGTTTAAATCCATAATTATTCTAAATCAAATGGTGACTCGCCCGTTTCAGACATCTTCGTTGAGACAAGTCGTTCTGATTTTTTTAATAGGTCATAACAAACCTTGGATAAACTTAACCCTTCGTTATAAAGTTTGACCGCTTCATCTAATGAGATGTCTTTGTTTTCTAGTTTTTTAACGACATTCTCTAATTTTTCTAAAGCTTGTTCAAATGTTAATTCTGCCATTTTATAAACGCTCCTTTTTGATGACTTTAGAGATTATTCTACCATCTGATAGTCTTGTTGAAATCGTATCATCTAGTTTAACTTCTTCTATTTTTGTTAGTTTCTTCCCCTCAAATTCAGTGACTGTATAGCCT
>Ga0265295_1009294_pt1 | contig 10561 bp, 12 predicted proteins | sample Munlansysbiofilm_FD_192503 | JGI IMG/M metagenome (GOLD analysis project Ga0265295, IMG submission 192503) | Leachate microbial communities from a municipal landfill in Southern Ontario, Canada - Methane capture system biofilm | ecosystem: Engineered > Solid waste > Landfill > Unclassified ... | reverse complement strand
GGGTCGAGTCTGTGGATGGATACATTGACGTCGTTCATCGTATCAGTGCGCCAACGCCGCGCGGATGTCTGACGCTGCAGGCGCTTCACCGCGCCACGCGGCTACTTCGCGACCCGAAGAATCGACGACGAGTACTGTCGGCGCGGCACTGACGTGGAGTGCGGAGGCCTCGGCGAAGCCAGAGGGTTCGGTGAGGTCGTAGACTGTGACTCCGGCGATGCCGTCGCATGCACGTAGTGCGGCGGGACACGCCGGGCAGTCGTCCCTTATGAAGAGCTTTACTTCCATCGGGGGTTCCTCGCCTAGCCCTTACTCTTCTGACGAGTGCGCTTAGTGCCGAGTCGTGTGAGCTCCGAGGTGAAGCTATCCAGATCGCTGAACTCCTTGTACACCGAGGCGAATCGGATGTATGCGACCTTATCAAGATCGAGCAGGTGTACGAGTACCATGTCCCCGAGACGCTTCGCCGGGATCTCGTACTGCATTGCATTGTGTAGATCGGCTTCGATGTCGTCGATCAGGGCTTCGAGTGCACTCGGTGGAACCGGGCGTTTGGCGCTGGCGACGATCAGGCCGCGAAGGAGTTTGCCGCGCTCGAAGGGCTCGGTGGAGCCATCTTTCTTGACGACCATGAGAGGCATCTCTTCACGGCGCTCGTAAGTGGTGAAACGCTTGGTGCAGTCGAGACACTCGCGGCGTCGACGGATAGCATCCTGGGACTCGGAGTCCCGAGAGTCGACGACTTTGGTCTCGCTGTGACCGCAGAACGGACACTTCATGCGTACGGCCCCCATATCTTGGCTTGCGCAAAGACTAGCACACTACATATGGGGCGACAATGGACGCAGGACGTCAAAATATTCACCAGCGGAGTGTGGCTGCTGGTGCCGAAAGGGACGCGTGCCGACTCGTTGCCTCAGCGTGAGGCCACTGCGAGAGCAGATGAGCCTTGAGAAGGTACGCGAAGTGTCTGCCCAGGCATGATCACGGCCGAGTCGAGCCGGTTGGACTCCTTGATGAGGGCGACGTTGTCGGCGGTGCTGAGCCCGGGCACGGGGTGCTCCCTGGCGATCGTCCAGAGCGTGCCTGAGTCACTGACTGTGATAGCCGCCCAGGTGTCCGGTGCCGGACGATCAGTCCGTGCGGTCGTGGATATGGCTATAGCCACCGCAGCACACAACAGGAGTGCGACGTAGGCGATTTGAACAAGGCGTTCGGTATGGGTGGTTTCGCCGACGAAAGACGGTGATATCCTGCGGGCTGGCCGTTGATATGCGGTTGCTGCTGTCATGGGGTCCTCCTCCGTGGACTGCGTTGCGACCATACCTCGAGGGTCTGACATCGATCCGCAGAGCACGAACAGGTGTTCGTATGAATATGGTAGCGAACGTATGTGCGGTTTGCAAGTGAATATGCGAACATGTGTTTGCAGAGCGTGCCGGGCTGGCGTAGACTGCCTCTTGGACAGCGAGCATGAATGGACGAAGGGATGCGTGATGGTCTACAAGCGCGAACTCACATCACGGCAACGTCAGATACTGGACTTCATCCGCGCGGACATCCATCGCCGCGGCTTCCCCCCGTCGGTTCGGGAGATAGGTGAGGCGGTGGGCCTGTCGTCGTCCTCGACGGTTCATTCGCACCTTGCCGCTCTCGAGTCCAAGGGACTCATCAGGCGCGATCCGTCGAAGCCGCGCGCGCTCGAGGTGCTTGACTACCGGGACACGGAGCGCGGCATCGATTACGAGAGCGTGCAGGCTGTGCCGGTCGTGGGCCAGGTGGCGGCGGGTGCTCCCATACTCGCTTCCGAGAACATCGAGATGACCCTCCCCCTCCCCGCCTCCTTTGCAGGAGAGAACACCTTCATACTGCAAGTGAAGGGTGAAAGCATGATAGACGCTGGTATCCTCGACGGTGACTACGTGGTCGTGCGACAGCAGTCGACGGCGTCCAACAGTGAGATCGTGGTCGCGATGATCAATGAAGAGGCGACAGTGAAGCGATTCTTCCGCGAGGATGGAAGGATCCGGCTGCAGCCGGAGAATCGGGCAATGGAGCCGATCTACGCCGATGAGCACGTCGACTTTGCGGTACTCGGGAAGGTCGTAGCGCTCTTCAGGCGTGTCTGACCCGGCAGTGTCCGCTCCCGGGCGTCGTGACTACCTCTCCGACCGGTCTTGTTGCATGCCATGGTCCGGCAGCAAGAACTCCGAAAGGCGTCCACGCACGGACGCTGGACCCACCACGGTCATGCGGGTGCCCTCGGGAAGGTGTTCCTCGGAGAGGATATGTCCCTGCTCGTGTGCCAGCTGGACGAGCTCCCCGTGGGCGTATGGGATAGTCACGGTGATCGGGACATCCGCTTGTGCGGCGATCGTGGCTATGCGTTCGAGTAGTGCATCGAGGCCCTCACCGGTGGCAGCAGCCACTACGGCAGCACCGGGATCCCTTGCCAGGCGACTGCAGTCCAGCGCGGGTACGAGATCTGCCTTGTTGTAGACGATCAATTGAGGTCGGTCCGCAGCGCCGATTTCGTCGAGCACGACATTGACCGCTCGTATCTGAGAGTCGCGGTTAGGGTGCGATGCATCGACGACGTGCAGGAGCAGATCGGCTTCGCGGACCTCATCGAGTGTCGACTTGAAGGCTTCGATCAGGCCGTGTGGCAACTTGTTGATGAAACCAACGGTATCGGTCAGCGTGACGGCGCGACCGTCAGGAAGTGCAAGGCGTCTCGTTGTCGCATCGAGCGTGGCAAAGAGCTGGTCTTGCGTCAGAACGCCGGCGCCGGTGAGTGCGTTGAGCAGCGTGGATTTTCCAGTGTTGGTGTATCCGATGAGTGCGATGCGGAACACACCGGAGCTTCCGCGCGCAGCGCGCTGTGTGTCGCGCGTCCGCGCCACGTGCTTCAGTTCTCTGCGAAGGTCTGCGATGCGTTTACGGGTGAGTCGCCGATCGGTCTCAAGTTGAGATTCACCCGCGCCGAAGCGGGCGCCCCGACCGCCGCCGAGGCGTTCGGCTTCAAGGTGTCCCCACATACCTCGAAGTCGCGGCAGTACGTACTCCAGGCGAGCAAGCTCGACCTGAAGCTTACCTTCATGGCTCTCTGCGTGGATGGCGAAGATGTCGAGGATCAACTGTGTGCGGTCGATCACGCGCACATTGGGTAGTAGCCCTTCGAGATTGGACTGCTGACTCGGAGTCAGATCGTCATCGAAGATAACGGTCGTTGCATGCTCTTCCCGCGCGAGCACCTCGACTTCTGCGGCCTTACCGGCGCCGATAAACGTACGCGGATTGGGCCGTTCCAGGCGTTGCGTGATGACTCCGATGACGCGGGCACCCCAGGTGTCGACAAGTCGTGTGAGCTCGGCCAGGTCGTCCTCGAGCGTCCATGCGTCCGAGCGGTGCCGATCGACTCCGACGAGTATGGCTCGCCTCTCGACATCGTTCACGACCTCGTACGCGTTACGCGCCATTCGGCTGGCCTTCTCTTCTTAGAATGCGTCGGCCATACGTTGCAGCGCCTCAGCGAGGCGATCATCGGGTGTGGCAAGTGAGATGCGGACATAGCCTTCACCATCGGGGCCGTAGGCGCTTCCCGCCGGCATGATGACGCCTGCGCGGTCGAGGACGAGTCCTGCGTACTCTGCGGAGGTGTAACCCTGAGGGATGTGTGCCCATACGTAGATGGTGCCGGCGGAGACGCGGGCAGTGAGTCCCATTCCCGGTAGCGCTTGTAGTACCGTATCGCGACGACGCTCATATATCTCGCGCATCCGGGCCACGTCGTCCTGCGGACCGAGCATGGCTTCGATGGCAGCCTGCTGGATCGCAGTGAACTGTCCGGAGTCGACGTTACTCTTCACGATGCCGAGCGTCTTGATCGCTTCGGCGTTACCACAGGCGAACGCCATACGCCAGCCGGTCATGTTGTACGCCTTGGAGCAGCTGAAGAACTCGATGGCTACGTCGCGGGCGCCTGGACGCTCGAGGATGCTCGGCGGCATATACCCGTCGAAGCCGATCTCCGAGTAGGCGTTATCGTGCACGAGCAGGAGATCGTGCTTCTTGGCGAAGGCGATCGCACGATCAAAGTACTCGACCGGGGCGGCCACTGCGGCTGGGTTGTTGGGGTAGCTGATGAACATCATCTTCGCTCGCGCGAGGACCTCGGCTGGTGTGGACTCGAAGTCGGCCAGCCAGTCGTTGTCTTCATTCATCGGCATATAGTGTGTCCTACCGCCGATCAGGACGCTACCGGTGCTGTATACGGGGTAGCCGACTCCGGGAACCAGTGTGTAGTCGTCGACATCGATGAACGCCGGGAACAGGTGGGCGATACCCTCCTTGGACCCGATGAGTCCGAGCACCTCGGTGTCCGGGTCGAGGGTCACACCGAATCTACGGCTCATCCACTCCGCACACGCGGCCCGGTATGGCCGGGAGCCTGCATACGCAGGGTACTGGTGGTTCGCGGGGTCGGTGATCGCAGCCGCCATCCGATCGATGATGCGCTGGGGTGTGGGCCTATCCGGGTCGCCGATTCCAAGAGAGATGACGTCGACTCCCTCGGCTTCCTTCAGGGCCTTCTTGCGGTCGATCTCGGCGAACAGGTACGGCGGCAGGTTCGCCATGCGGCTTGCGATCCTCAACGTGCGTCATCCCCTTTTCGGTGACTGTGAATACTGCGGTATGGTATCAGAGCGCGAGAGTCGCACCTGCGCTTGCTAAGCGTCTTCGTCTTCCAGAAGCTCGACGGTGCCGATGAAGGAGACGGCGGCCGAGCCGGTCATGTACACGTGGTCGTCCTCATGCCAGCGGATCTTGAGATCTCCACCGGGGAGCTCGATGGTGGCGTCACGTCCGACGCGGCATGAAAGTGTGCCGGCGACGAGGACAGCACAGGCGCCGGTCCCGCACGCAAGGGTCTCCCCTACGCCGCGCTCCCAGACGCGCATACGGATCGAGGTAGAGTCCTCGACAAGCTGCGCGAACTCGACATTCGTGCCCTGCGGGAATCGTTCATGGGTCGCGATGTATGGACCGACGGTCTCGACAGGTGCGTCGGCAACGTCGTCGACCCAGATGATGGCGTGGGGGTTGCCCATGCTGACCCCAGTGATACCGAAGGTGCCGAACGGGGTCTCGAGCGGGCAATCGTAGACTTGCGTACCGTCGAAATCGCCCGGGATATCCTCGGGTGCGAAGGTAGGGATACCCATGTCGACGGTGGCGCTGAGCAGCTGCCCATCGTCATCGCGGGTGAAGATGACCGGCCTTAGGCCCCCGAGGGTCTCGATCACGAGTGAGGTCGCATCTGCAGCCACGAAGCCTTGGTCCACAACGTACTTTGCGAAGCAGCGCGCGCCGTTGCCGCACATCTCAGCAAGGGAGCCGTCTGCATTGAAGTAGTGCATGTAGTAGTCGGCATCCGGTGTGGTCGCAGGACGTATCAGGATCAGGCCGTCGCCGCCAATGCCGAAGTGACGATCGCAGAACCACGCTACAGCCTCAGGCGTCATATCAATCGACTCATCACGGTCGTCGATCATGATGAAATCGTTGCCGAGGCCGTTCATCTTTGTGAATGTAAGCTGCACGTGCCCTCCCTAGGTTCTTGGCTAAGACGATTCTACCAGGTCGAGTACGCGTTCGGCCGCATCCCCGACCGACAGCCCGGTGACGTCTATCCAGACGATCCGTGGATCTGCGCGGAACCATGTCAGCTGCCGCTTGGCATATCGACGCGTAGATCGCTTGATGTCGTCGATGGCAGTGTGCAAGTCTGCGCCATCCCGCACCACAGGCACGATCTCCTTATAGCCGATCGCCTGGACGGCGGTGAGCGCCCCGGCGAAACCAAGGTCGAGCAGGCCTCGAACCTCGTCGACGAGTCCGTTGGCGAGCATCGTATCGACGCGTTCGTCGACCTGTCGGTAGAGGTCGCCTCGCCCGGTGGTGAGGCCCACAAGCATCGTATCGGGATAGTGAAACGTGCGTCGAGTGAATCCGGCCGCCTGGTCGGCGTACGAGACGCCCCCCGAGAGCATCTCGAGTGCGCGTATGACGCGTCTTGTGTTGTTGCGATGTATAAGGGCAGCCGATCTGGGATCCAATCGTGCGAGTTCGTCGTGAAGCGCATCCGATCCTTCTGTGGCCGCGCGCCGCTCCAGGTCCGTGCGTACCGCAGTGTCGATCTTGCCCTGGGGGAAGTCCATCACATCGAGCGCCGCTCGGACGTAAAGTCCCGTTCCCCCGACGAGCACCGCAGGGGTCTCGCGGCCACGGAGTGCGTCGATCGCCTCACGTGCATCGCGCTGGAAAAGCGCAGCCGAGTATGGAGTCCCGGGACTCACGAGGTCTATACAGTGGTACGGGACGCTACGCTCGTGGGGCGGTGTCTTTGCGGTGCCGATGTCCATCCCGCGATATATCTGCATCGAATCCGCACTGACGATCTCGGCTGTGAGTGCACGTGCGATGAGGTCGGCGACCCCGCTCTTCCCGATGGCAGTGGGGCCGACGATGCCGAGGATGTTGGATGAGCCCACTGTTAGTGGAACCTGTCCACTTTGAAGCGCTCGAGGCGTGCGTGCTCGGCGGGACCGATGCCTGCTTTCTGTCGTGCGATCGCGATCTGTTGGTCGACGGTGTCGACGCCCTGGAGGTCGGGTAGGAGTAGCCCGCGACGCCAGTCGGCGGTAACGATGACGCCCCAGATGCGGGGATCGAGGTCTTCGGGGGCGGCGGGTTCGGGCTCGTGGAGCACGTCAACAGAGATCTCAAGGTCGTCGAGCTCGGAGGCGGCAAGCGGCGGGAACCGTGGGTCCGAAGTCGCCGCCTGGATCGCGTTGTGTGTGATCTCCTCGGCCAGAGTCGGCGTGGTCGGTGCGATCGTGCCGATGCATCCCCGAAGGTCTCCCCTCCTGTGCAGGCTGACAAACGCGCCATGACGTCCTGCAAGCAGGCCGGACGGTGTGGGTGGCAAGACAGTGCGATGTTCTCTCACATAGGCTTCGATGACGCGGCGCGCCAGTGCGACGGGCTCGCTCTCGGATCCCGACTCAGGCGCTGCATCCGGGTGGTCGATGAGCGCGAGCAGGTCGTCGGAGGCGGCGACGGCTGTGGTGTAACCGACGCCCCATGGGCCTTCATATGAGAGCACGCGGGTCGTTGCGCGCGTATCGTGGAGGAATCCACCCAGGGTGATGAACGATCGGAGCCCACACTCCCCCGCCGCACGGATGAGAGCCGGGTCGATGTGCTCGAGTGCTTCATAGTCGCCCTGTTTGAGCGTCTGAACAAGTACGTCATCGAACTCAGATGCCTGCGGCGAGAAGCCTGCCGGTGCATCGGGTGTCAGGCGGTGACTACAGTCCCCACTTGCAACGAACGCGACACGGCGGCCGAGGCTACGCACAGCAGACGCCACAGCCTCGCCGAACAGCCGGTGATCGGCCAGTGACAGGAACGACAACGAGAGTACGACCAGCGGACATCGGGCATCGCGGTCAAGGAAGCTCAGCGGAACGAGTGCCCCGTGGTCGAGTAGCCCCGCTTCATGTCCAGTGCGTGCGATAGCGCGAAGACCGATTCTGCCAGCCGCCTCGATGATGGCGTGCGCGAGCGCAGGGTCTCCGGGAGGAGAGAGTCTTACGGAGTGGGCACCGAACTGCCCGAGATCACCCGCGTAGCGCTCCGATGTATCGACGACGAACGCATCCGCGGCAAGCGGGGCGTGTGGAGAGATGAGTACGATGGTCTCAGGGCGGTAGGCGTCGAGCAGACGGGCCGCGAGCTTTATCGAGCGAACAGAGTCAGAGGTTACCTGCGCCCTATCACCCCCGACTTCGGAGACCATTATGGGTGGATGTGGTGCGATGATACCGAGCGTGGTACCTGTCATGAGGCTCACCTCCGCGCACTCTTGAGGATTCCCGCCTACGGGTGCGTACTAAACCGCATCGTGCGCGAACTCGCCGGTGAGAAACCACGGTTGCGCTCCCGTGACGACGATCCTCTGGAGTGTACCCGCATAGTCTTCAGCCATCCTGCGATCGGGGACGGGTACGTGTACCAGCCCGTTATGTGGACTGCGGGTCGAAAGAACCCGTGGATCGCGGCGGGATGCTCCTTCCACTAAGCATTCGTAGACCCGACCGACCTCGCGTTGGTTGGAAGCGAACGAGAGGTCTCGCACGAGTGAAGCGAGACGATCGAAACGTTTCTGGGAGACCTCGCGGGGTACGGAGGTGGTGAGCGACGCGGCCGGAGTACCCTCGCGTGGAGAGTAGATGAATGTGAATGCGTGATCGAACCTCACCTGGTTGACTAGGTCGAGGGTCTGCTCGAAGTCCTCCTCTGTTTCGCCCGGGAACCCCACGATGATGTCCGTCGAGAGTGCGATATCCGGGATGGCCTGCCGGAGCCGTTCGATGTGACCGAGGTAGGTCTCACGCGTGTAGCGACGGTTCATCGCGGCAAGGATGGTGTTCGATCCGTGCTGCACCGGAAGATGTAGGTAGGGCATGAGGGAGGGCACGCTGGCAAGCGCTGCGATCGTCTCGTCGGAGAGATCCTTGGGATGGCTTGTCGCAAAACGAATGCGCCGGATGCCTGTTGCAGCGACGGCGTGGAGGAGCTCGGCGAACCGCGGCTGTCCGTAGCGATCTCGCCCGTAGGAGTTCACGTTCTGACCGAGCAGGGTGACCTCTTTGACGCCTTCGGCGACAAGGCGTGTCACCTCCGCGACGATGTCCTCGAAGACGCGACTGCGTTCTGGTCCACGAACCGTAGGTACGATGCAGTAGGTGCAGTGGTTGTCGCATCCGACGGTGATGGTGACCCAGGCGTGCCATGGGTGTTCGCGTACGGTCGGTAGGTCGCTTGCAAACGTATCCGTACCATCCAGTACGCGTGCGACAGGTTTGCCATCGTGCGCTGCTTCGATGAGCGACGGGAGTTCATCGATGTTATGGGTTCCAAAGACGATATCCACATGCGGAAGACGGCGGAGCATGTCCTCGCCATCGCGCTGTCCGACACACCCGCCAACGGCGAGGATCACTTCGGGGCGGCCACCCGTCTTGATCGCCTTCAGTGATGCGACCTGGCCGTACATACGTTCATCTGCGGTCTCGCGTACGGCGCATGTGTTGAAGATGATCACGTCGGCGTCGTCGTTGGACGTCGCCGGAGTATAGCCGTGGCTCTGGAGGAGTCCTGCCATGCGCTCGGAGTCATGCTTGTTCATCTGACAGCCGAAAGTGTGGATGATATATCGGTTCATCGAAGTCCTCTCAATCGGGCTGCGGCGGCGGCAAGGTCTGTCAGTGCGCCTTCGGGAGCAGATGCGCAGCCCATGTCGCCCCCCTCACGGGAAGAACCGTGGTAGTCCGAACCTCCGGTGACGATCAGGCCGAGTCTGGATGCCAGTTTGCTGTACCGTGCTGCCGTGATCGGGTCGTGTGAGGCGTGGTAGGCCTCGATGCCTCCGAGACCGGCGTCGACAAGCGACGGTATGAGGTCATCGACAGTGTTGAGTCCCGGGTGCGCCAGCACGGCGACTCCACCTGCATCGATGATCCACCGGATGGCTTCGGTCGGGGTAACGATCGATTTGGCCGCGAAGTACGGTGCGGTGTCCCCGACGAAACGCTCGAAGGCGTCGTCCATATCCCGTGCGTGACCGGTTTCGATGAGTTGACGAGCGATGTGCGCCCGACCGACAGCGGCTCCGCTGCTTGCCGCCACGAGCGCATCGATGTCGACCCGGATACCATCAAGTGCAAGAGCGCGGACGATCCGCCGTGCACGTAGACGCCGATGTTTTCGAAGAAGTGCAAGACGCCCGAGCAGGACTTCGTCGTAGTAGTCGATGTGATAACCGAGTATGTGGAGCGTACGGTCTCCCGCGGCGGCGGATAGCTCGATCGCAGGAATGATCGAGAGGGTCGTTCCGGCAGCGGCCATGACGGCCGGAACGATACCGCTCACAGTGTCGTGATCCGTGATAGCAAGAGCCGGCAGGCCCAGTGAAAGCGCATGTTCGACCAACTCGTGCGGTGCTAGAAGCCCGTCAGAGAGTGTCGAGTGAACATGTAGATCCGGGCCTGGCACGCGGGCTCACGGATGGCGCGGCGAGCGCGGCTCTATAAGGAGGCGGATCGCTGTGCGCTCCTCGCCGTTGATCTCGATGTCTGCGAACGCCGGAGTACAGATGAGATCAAGACCTATCGGTGCTACGAAGCCACGGGCGATCGCAATGGCCTTGACCGCCTGATTCAGCGCGCCGGCCCCGACTGTCTGGACTTCGACAGCCCCCTGCTCACGGATGACGCCGGCGAGCGCACCGGCGACCGAGTTCGGATTGGACTTGGTCGATACCTTGAGAACCTCCACGGCGCCTCCTGCTATGGCTAACGAGTGCGTGTCGTATGGCGATCGGTAGTGTGACGAAAGTCTGCATCAAGTGTGTCAGGCCGCGCAAAGCGTGCCAGAAGTATACCGTATGGCCGTCGGGTCAGTCTTCCTTCTCCACCGAGAAACGCACAGAGAT
>Ga0265295_1009293_pt1 | contig 10562 bp, 11 predicted proteins | sample Munlansysbiofilm_FD_192503 | JGI IMG/M metagenome (GOLD analysis project Ga0265295, IMG submission 192503) | Leachate microbial communities from a municipal landfill in Southern Ontario, Canada - Methane capture system biofilm | ecosystem: Engineered > Solid waste > Landfill > Unclassified ... | reverse complement strand
TTAGTATTGCCATAAAGGGCATTATGACTGCCATTTTTGGCAGAGCTTTGTTTCTGAAAAATTGTTTGAACTCTTTCTCTAACAGGTATTTTAGCATCTTTACTCTAGTCTGTATTTAAATTTTTTAATGCTTATAATAAGTATAATAATTCCCATTCCTATAAGAATGGAGACCTCTTGTAATATTGAGCTGATTCCTAGCCCTTTTACCATTACGCTCCTCACTGCAATTATGAACCACTTTACTGGTAGTATATGTGAGAGCCACTGCAGTGCTTCAGGCATACTCTCAATTGGGAACATTAGTCCGGATAAGAAGACTGCCGGCATCATTAGCATCATCCCTGAGATAAGTAGTGCTGTTATCTGTTTATCCACTACTGAGGAGATAAGTATTCCTAGCAGAAGTGATACAAAGATGAATAGGAGAGATAGTCCGGATAGCAAAATAAGGCTTCCGGCAATGGGGACTTTTAGTACAAAAACAGATAGTAGTAGTATTGTTATGTAGTTGATTACTGATATTGTGAAGTATGGGACAATTTTGCTTAATATTATGAGGAATGGTTTCATTGGCGATACCAGCAGAACTTCCATTGTTCCCAGCTCTTTTTCTCTGGCTATGGATACCGATGTCATCATTGCACAGATTAGCATTAGTATCATTCCCATTATGCCTGGGACTATGTTGTAGGCGCTTTTGAGCGAGGGGTTGTAGAGCAGACGAATCTCGGGGGTGATTGTGCGGTGGGCGGCGGCGGTTGCGGAAGCAACCGGCGGATCGCCGGCGACATCAGTCGCCGCGCCGCCGCCCACCTGCCTCACAGCACTCTCCTGCAAATAAGAATTAATAAGCGCTGTCGCATAATTTGTCAGTACTGAGGCTGTGTTTGGGTCTGTCCCATCTGCGATAAGAAGAATTCTATTATCTCCAAAAACAATGGCAAATCCCGTCTCTCCTCTGCGGAACAATCTCTCAATTTCATCCTCGGAATCAATATATCTCTCCAGAGTAAAGTATTCGCTACTCTCAAGTTTGTTTACAATTCCACGTGTTGTATAGTCGCCTGACGGGTCGTATACTGCAAATTTTGTGTTTCTGATTTCAGTTGTAATCCCAAACCCAAAAAGAATAATCATAAGAATGGGGAGGACAAGCAGGATAAGTGTAGTCCATCTGTCTCTCATTATATGGAAAAACTCCTTCTGAACAAATATTCTGAATGATCTCATAACTCTCCGTTTTTAGATTTTCTAGCAAGTTTTCTGAATACTTCGTCCATACTCTCTGCCTCAAACTCTTTTTTAAGAGAGGCAGGGGAGGAGAGTGCATCAATCCTTCCATCTACCATAATTGAGACTCTGTTGCAATATTCTGCCTCATCCATATAGTGAGTTGTTACAAAAACCGTAATTCCACTTCCTGCGGCTTTGTATATCATCTCCCAGAACTGCCTCCTGGTGACAGGATCTACTCCGCCAGTGGGCTCATCTAAAAAGACTATGGTCGGTTTGTGAAAAATGGAGACAGAGAAGGCCAGTTTTTGACGCCAGCCCAGAGGGAGCGACTTTACCAAACTATTCCTCTCTTTCTCAAGGCCGAGCTCCTCCAGCAGGGTATGTGACCTCTCAGTTGCCTCTTTTTCAGGTACTCCATATATGCCGGCGTATAGGCGGATATTTTCCCACACCTTAAGGTCTTCATAGAGAGCAAATTTCTGACTCATATATCCTATGGATGCCTTAATCTTCTCGCTCTCCCTATTTATATCAAAACCGGAAACAATTCCTCTCCCTCCCGATGGCCTGAGCAGTCCGCAGAGCATCTTCATCGCAGTTGTTTTCCCAGCTCCGTTTGCCCCCAAGAAGCCGAAAATTTCCCCTCTCTCTACGGAAAAGGAGATGTTGTCTACAGCTGTAAAACTGCCGAATCGTTTTGTCAGGTTCTCTACCTCTATTACTTTCATTTGCTCAATAGTTCCATAAAACAATCCTCTACAGATGGCTCTGTTTTTGTTACCTCAACTCCTTCAAAACCCGCTCTCTCAAGCTCGGCCTTTAGAGAAGCTGCTGTAACTGCCGACGATGTGCCGTTATCCTTCTCAGCCGTTATATGGTGCGAATCCCCAAAAGCAAAACAGGATAGAACCCCCTTTGCCTCTCTCAATCCCTCCAGAAGAGCCCCCATATTTTCACCCTTAACACTAAAGAGGTTTTTGCTAAAAGAGTCAATGATTGCTTGAGGCCTATCACACATTAGGAATTTCCCCTCCTGCATAAGTGCAATTCTATCACAGAGAGATGCTTCGTCCATATATGGAGTAGATACAACAATTGTAATCCCCTGCTTTTTTAGCCTTCCAAGCATCTCCCAGAGCTCTTTTCTTGAGACAGGGTCAATTCCAGTTGTAGGTTCATCAAGAAAGAGTACTTCAGGCTTGTGAATTAGTGCACAGCTTAAGGCCAGCTTTTGCTTCATCCCTCCGGATAAAGCGCCTGCTCTCCTTTTCTTAAAGGGCTCCAAGTGCCCGTAAATATCCTTTATAAGGTGATAGTTCTCCTCAATTGTTGTGTTGAATAGCGTTGCAAAGATTTTAAGATTCTCCTCAACAGTAAGGTCTTGATAAAGAGAAAATTTACCGGGCATATATCCAACAATTTTTCTAATCTCCCTGTAATCCTTGACTGTATCATATCCCATCACCCTCGCTTCACCACTATCCGGCAACAATAAAGTTGTAAGTATCCTAAAGAGAGTGGTTTTTCCCGCACCATCAGGCCCAATTACCCCAAAAATCTCCCCCCTCTCAATCTCAAAAGAGATACCAGCCACAGCGGCGACGGCTCCGGAAGCGGAGCCGTCGCCGCCCCCCATCACCTTGCCAAAGTTTTTGGCAAGTGCTTTAACACTAATGGCTTTAGAGTTTGATTCCTCCATACATACCAATTTTTAGAAATCCGTCGTTCTTTACTGCAATTTTTATTGCATATACCAGATTATCTCTCTCACTTCTGGTCTGAATGGTCTTTGGTGTAAACTCGGCTTTATTAGAGATCCATACAACCTCTCCATCATACTCCCTGCTCTCCTCTTCTCCAAAGTCTGCAAAGACCTTTACCCTTTGGTTGAGTTTTAATTTAGTAAGTATATCCGAGGTGATATATGCTTTAAGCTGCATCTCATTCAGGTTTGCAACCTTAAAAAGTGGCCTTCCTGCTGCTGTTACCTCTCCCGATTCTGCATATTTTGCCAGAATGGTGCCTCCTATAGGTGATGATATTTTACTTCTCTTAAGTTGGTCGTTTAACTCTTCTACCTGAATCATTAAAGCAGCAGCATCTTCTGTAATTCCTCCGGAGGTATTGGTAAGCGAGGAGCGTTGTGCTTCAAGCTGTTTCTCAAGAACAGATATGGAAGAATTGATATCGTCAAGCTGCTTCCCTGTAGCTGCATCGGCCTTAACCAATCTCACTACCCGCTCTCTCTCCCTGCGCTGAACAGCAATCTGCTCCTCAATAGCTGCAATCTGTTTACGTACCTCGGGGCGGCGCGCCTCAAGTGCTCTTACTGTTGCAAGAAGCTGCCTCTTTTTTAGATATAGCTGAATGGTGTCAATTTGCCCTTTAACTGCCCCGCTCTCAACGCTATCTCCCTCGTTTATATAAAATTCCAGAATCTTTCCGTTTACCTCTGAGGAGACAATAATCTCTGTAGCCTCAAATGTCCCTGAAGCATCGTGTTCTCCGTTACTCCTTCCGCAAGCGGCAATCAACATACTAAAAATGAGCCCAATAAGGAGTGCCACTAATATTTTTTGTTGTGCAAATCTTTTAAATGCTATTTGTGATTTCATAAGATTAGTTGTTTTTCAAATACTTGATTGAATAGATAGCCATTAGATGCATAATTTCGTGAGTAGACCTCTCCTGTCTTGCCATACTCTCAGCATTAATCTCTCTCACCAGGTCTGAGACCGATATTGTTCCCTCCTCTACCTTTACCTCTGCTGCCTTTTTTATTCTCTCTCTTAAAGCGATAATCTCATCATCTGAAGCGAGCTGTTTAGCCAGTTTTTCAACCTCATTACGTTGCTGAGTCTCTGCCAGATTGTTATTAAAGAGAAATGTCTCCCTTTGCACTCTAATGCTCTCTCTTCCGCTTTCAAGTTTTTTTAGAGAGTTGCCTCTGGTATAAAGAGTTCCAAAATTCCATACAAGCCTCACTCCTCCAATATAAAAAGTGGAGAATTCATTTTTAAGCATATTGAGGCCGGGGTTTCCGTATCCTCCTTGCAGAAATAGGTTAAGCCGAGGCATTGTTGATGCCTTTATACCGCTCTCTTGGCTTGTAAGCAACCTCATTTGTGCCTCAAACATACCAAGTTCCGGCCGATTGACATTTTCTGTAAGAGCATTTAGATCTACTCTTGGTTTAATTAAATCCCCCTCTTTCACCTCCTCTAAACCGGTCAGAGATGCAAGCATCTCTCTGTAAGTTGAGCTAGTCATTTTCAACTCCTCCCTCCTTTGACCCACTTTAAGAATCTCCACCCTCACAACATCAAGATCTGATTTGGTCGCTATTCCGTTATCTACAAAGGCAGATATCTTCTTAAAATTGTTATTAAGTTCAGAAATTAAAATATCACTCTGTCGTAACTGCTCCTCAATAAGAAGAGTCCCAAAAAAGAGTTGATTTACCCTCTCCCTCACAGTATAAAGTTCTGCCTCATTTCTTTTTAATTCAGTATCCGATGTGGCCTTGGCCAATTTTTTTTGTGCCTCAATAGAACCACCATCCCAAATAACTTGGTTTAGCTCCAGAACAGCCTGATACTGATCCTTATTCATTGGTTTTACCCCAGGCATTGCAGTAGGAAGCTGAGTAACATCAGATTGATATGTTGCACGTGCATTCAGTCCCAGCTGAGGCAAATACCCCTTTGAAGCATTCGACAAAGTATAATCTCTGCTCAGCTCAATAAGTCCATACTGTCTGGCCATCGGATAGTTAGCCACAGCCTTTTGCTGCAAATCCTCAATTGACCATTTTGGACTATCCTGCCCCCACGCACCTATTGACGTTACACCCAGGAGGAGTAAAACTGTACCCAGCCTACCCCAGGGGTAAAGAGTCAAACATTTGATATACAGGTTCATATAAATATTGTGTTAAAATGATAAAGTCTTAGTTACTAGTCGTTTGACACTTTACCCCTGGGGTTGTCTCTGGGGTGGGGTGGCTGCAGTCTGGCGAGTATTGTTTTTACATTTTCCTCTCTTCTTCTATCTAGCATTTTGTTGAATTTTTTGTCATTGCTGTTTGTCATAGACCTTATTATTGGGTCTGCAATAAACATAATTGCATTGAGAGAGATTATAGTTAACATTAGGTCAATTGCTTCAATTTTTTGAATTTCACCTTGAGAACTTAGCTCTTTTAGCTCTTTATCTAATTTTGAGAGTAGCTTTCCGGGCAACTCTCCAATATTTGATCTAATATTTGCCAGTCGTTTTGGGTTTGTGGAGATCTCATTAAAGAGTAAAAAAGGGAGTCTTGGATTCTCTCTTAGAATGTCAAAATGGGCCTCTATCTTTTTAGTTAGTCTATCTTTGAAACTCTTCTCTTCGTTTCCGGCTGAGATAAATTCAGAGATAAATAGCTTCATTTTATTTTCAAAAAATGAGTCAAAAAGTCGCTCCTTACTCCTGAAATAGTAATGTACCAAAGCCTGATTACATCCAGCCTCCTTTGCAATATCTGTTGTATGAGTCATTGCATATCCTTTTTCATAGAAAAGCTTTTCGGCCGCTATCAATATTTTCTCTTCAGTAGTTGAGTCTTTTTCCTTTTTCATCTATAAGTATAATTGGTAATTATGGATTTATATTTTATAAAACAAGTAATCTGCCTGTTAGCTGCAAAATTTAATAGGCGTATTTAGTAGCCATATTTAATAACCCTATTAAATATTGTGCGAAGTAAATACAAAACATTTAATAAATGAAATTATTTAATCAAGAAATTTAAAATTATCCGAGTGTTATGATAAACTTACTCCCTTCGCCTGGCTTGGACTCTACTCGAATTTTGCCGTTAAGTGCCTCAACATACGCTTTTACTATTGGTAAACCAAGACCGGAACCATCTTGAGTCCTTTTATAATCAAGATTTGCTTGTACAAATCGTTCAAAAATAGCCTCTTGTCTATCTTTGGGAATTCCAATTCCGGTATCTGCAACAAAAAGTTCGGCTCTGCCTTTGTTAAAGCTGCAACCTATCTCAATACTTCCCTGTTGAGTATATTTAATAGCATTACTAATGAGAATTGATAAAATTCTCTCCACAAGTGCCTGGTCTGTCTCAACAATCATTTGTGGATGATTACTCTCCAATTTCATAATAAGCTTAAGACCATCGTCGTCAGCAACTCTTTTGTGATTTGCAAATTGAGTTGCAATTATGTCGTTAAGATCTACTCTGGATTTTGAGGGCTTCAACTGACCGGTGTCAATTTTAGATATGTCAATTATATTTGTTATGGTGCTTAATAGCCTGTCTGAACTCTTCTTAATTTGTTTGAAATACATCTGTTTCTCCTCTTCTGAATACTGCTCCTCTTTAAGAACTTGGATAAAACCCATTATTCCGTTTAGAGGAGTTCTAATCTCGTGGCTCATATTGGCAAGGAAGGCAGACTTAAGTCTATCGGACTCCTCAGCCTTGTTCTTAGCTTCAAGTAGATTGGTTACAATATCCATTCTTTGTATGGTTAAAGCCAGTTCGTGAGCAACAAGCTCCATAACCTTAACATCTTTCTCACTATATGCATCAGGATTTGTATAACTCTGAACTACCATAACTCCTATTACCTCTCCCTCTATAGAGAGTGGTACTCCAAGCCATTTTTCACACGGGTGACCAGCCTTGGATATATCCATACCATTCTCTTGGGCAATAACTCTTGCCTCATCCATAGTGAGCAACAGTGGTTTTCTCTGTTTTATAACCAATCCTGAAAGCGTTGGTCTTGCATCCCTCTCTCTTATCTCCTCTTTTTCGTCGCTAAAAACAATTTTGGAGATTGTCTCTCTCTCTTTGTTGTACATTGCAACAAAGAAGTTATTTGCTTCAATTATTTTATTGAGCTCTTTCTGAACGAATTTAAGTAGGCCCTCTATGGATGTGTAAGATATTGAGGCTTTTGCAATATTGTATACAACTTGCTGAACCCTCTCCGCCTTTCTTCTCTCTGTTACGTCAGATAAAATTTGAACGGCACCGGTAACGTTACCCTCATTATCAGTAAGAGGATCAAGTATGATTTCATATGTTCTCCCATTAATATCTGCTTCGGTAATCTCTCTTGTCTTACTAAGTTTCATTTTTTCATAGGGGCAGATATTATCTGCAAGTGATTTGCCATTCTTAAAAAAATGACAAGAGCCATCTTCAAATTCTATACGGTTACCACTAATTGCATTTAGAAACGCACTATTTGCTTGGACAATCTGGTGGCTATCATCTAGAAGTGCTACTCCATCTCGCATAGCCTGAAATGTTTTTTCCCAATCCTTGGCCATCTCCCTGGATTTAGCTTCGCTTTTAGCCAGCCTATCTTTGATGTCCTTGATTTTAGTAATCATTGAGGTATATACAATAAGCCCTCCAATAGTACCATCCTCGTCGTACCAAGGCCTGCACTCCCAATCAGTCCACTCCTCAGTACCATCATCTCTATAATAAATATCTGATTCGCCATTGAGAACCTCACCCTTTAAAGCTCTTTGGTGTGCCTCTCTCCATTTTAATGGGAGGTCAGGAAAGATTTCGTAGTGATTTTTTCCAATAATATCCTCCTCCAGATGGTACTCCTGAAGATATTTATCGCTTACAAACATATAGTTCATCTCTTTATCGTGTACAGCGATAGAACTATTTGCATATTTAACGAGATAGCCTAGAAGCTCTTGGGGGTATGATGAGTGTTTGCTGGACATACACTAAAGATAATAATTAATCTCTTTGAGGGGGAATATTTTTATTCATTCAAAAAAAGATTTTGAAATGAGCAATTGTCCATTACCTTTGTAGTGGACAATTGCTCATTATTATGCCAAGACCAAAGCTTAAAAGAAAGATGCTCAATCCCCCTAAATTTAAAGGGTACAGAGCTATAGGTACATCCGGCGAAGAACATGCCGTGGTTCTTAATTTGGAAGAGTATGAATCAATCAGATTAAGCGATCACCTGTTATTGGGACAGGTTACCGCGGCCCAGGAGATGGGTGTTTCACGTTCTACATTTGCAAGAATTTATGAGAGTGCAAGAAGGAAAATTGCCCTTGCTTTTATTGAAGCCAGACCTATTGTTTTTGAAGGGGGAAAGGTCTACTTCGATAGCAGTTGGTATGAGTGCAGATTTTGTCGTTGTCTATTTAATCATCCTGATAAACAGTTGCCGGTTAAAGAGTGCTCTCTTTGCGGTTCAAATAAAATAAAAATATATAATGAAGACAGTAATCACATCAACAGGTAATACCTTGGATTCAAAGATGGATAGAAGATTTGGCCGATGTTCATACTTTGTCCTTTACGATTCGGTAAACGAATCTATTGAATTTATCCCCAATACCAATGCAGAGAGTGTTGAGGGTGCCGGAGTGGCTTCGGCAAGAGTTGTAGCATCAAAGGGTGCCGAGAAGGTGGTATCAGGAGAGTTTGGAAATAAGGTTAAAAATATCTTTGACAGCCTTGGAATGCACCTTGTTATTATAAAAGAGGAGAAGAGCATTGGAGAGATAATTGAACTGTTAAAAAATAACAAACAATAGTATTTATGAAAAAGTTTTTTGCTATACCATTGGAAAATGGTGTTTTGTGTTCTCATTTTGGACACTGTACTCAATTTGCACTTGTAGAGACAGATGAAAATGGAGTTATTTCAGAGAGATTGGTTACACCCCCACCTCACGAGCCGGGTCTATTACCAGCTTGGCTCTCAAGTCAAGGTGTTACACACGTTATTGCCGGAGGAATGGGTCAGCACGCACTCTCTCTTTTTGCTCAAAATAATATTAGGGTTTTCTTGGGAGCTGTTGCAAAGGAGGCGAGAGAACTTGTTTCTGATTGTTTGAATGAAAAGTTGGAAACCGGAGGTAATAGATGTGACCATTAATAATAATGGAATCATTTCCAAAAATTAATTATAATGGTTAAAATAGCTGTTGCGAGTGGCAAAGGCGGTACCGGGAAGACATTTGTATCTACAAACCTGTATCAAACTTTTTTATCACGAGGAGTAGATATTGCATTAACAGATTGTGATGCTGAGGAGCCAAATTCTGCCGCTTTTTTTAAATATGAAGAGACTGGACGTGAGTCTGTTACTCAAAAGGTGCCTGTAATAGATTTGTCAAAGTGTACTTATTGCGGAAAGTGTCAGGATTGGTGTGTGTATAATGCAATTGTAATTCTTAAAGAGAGAAAGATTGCAAAGGTGTTGGATGAGATGTGTCACGGATGCGGAGCCTGTACAGTAGCTTGTGATTATGTAGCCATAACCGAAAAAGATATGGTTCTAGGAGAGGTTACAAAATACTCGGATAATAATAGAAGTTCAATAATTGAGGGCCGGTTAAAAGTGGGAGTTTATACTCCTGTACCGGTGCTCAAGAGGGCAATCTTGTCAACAACTGCAAACGTTGCAGTATTGGACTCTCCTCCGGGAACATCTTGCCCATTTATTCATACCGTTAATGCCTCTGACTATGTTATCCTGGTAACAGAACCTACACCTTTTGGTCTTAACGACCTAAAGTTATCGGTTGAAATTCTTAATCAGATGGGTAAGCCCTTCTCTGTTATAATAAACCGAGCCGGTTTGGGAAACAGGGATGTCCACAATTTTCTGGAGAGAGAAAAAATAGAGTTGTTAATGGAGATACCTTTTGATAAAGAGATTGCATCAATTTATTCAAAGGGGGGATTAGTTATAAGTGAAAGAGAGGATATTGCAGATAAATTCTCTTATATAGCCGATGTGATTATTGATAAAACTAGAGCGTGTTGATTATGTTAAAAGAACTGGCAGTAATTAGCGGAAAGGGTGGAACCGGAAAAAGTAGCATAACCGCAGCTTTTGCAACAATGGTTAATCAAAATGTCGTGCTTGCAGACTGTGATGTTGATGCTGCGAATCTACATATTATAATGGAGCCGGAAATTGAGTTGTCTGAAGTCTATATTGCAGGAGAGAAAGCGGTTATAGATTACGATAAATGTAGTAGTTGTGGGGTTTGTCAGGGGTACTGCAGGTTTAATGCAATATCTTTTTTTGAGGGTAGGTACATTATTGACGAAATCTCTTGTGATGGTTGCAAACTGTGTGAAAAAGTTTGCCCGTCACACGCAATTTCAATGGAGAAGAGTGATAAGAGCAGAATGCATTCAGGAACTTTCAGAAATGGAAAGATGGTCTATGGAAGGCTGGAACCTGGCGAAGAAAATTCGGGCAAGCTTGTAGCAATGGTTAGAAGTAAATGCAGAGAAATTGCAAAAA
>Ga0265295_1009292_pt1 | contig 10564 bp, 8 predicted proteins | sample Munlansysbiofilm_FD_192503 | JGI IMG/M metagenome (GOLD analysis project Ga0265295, IMG submission 192503) | Leachate microbial communities from a municipal landfill in Southern Ontario, Canada - Methane capture system biofilm | ecosystem: Engineered > Solid waste > Landfill > Unclassified ... | reverse complement strand
AAAACAAAAGCTACCTTCAAAGCTCCGTCCCGACGGTCAGCAGCCATGGCCAGGGCGGCCTGAGCTTGTTCTAAACCAAAGCGATGGCTTATCAGCCAGGAGACTTCGATTTCTTTCTTTTGGATTAAATCCAGGGCTTTTTCCAGGCATCTGTTCTGTCTTCTAACATTAATTATGGTAATTTCTTTGCGCCGTAAGCGGCTGAACTTCAAGGAAATTCTTTCAGGAATTGGGATACCGATTTGAATTATCCGGCCACCTGGTTTAACCAGTTCGACTGCCTGATCGATAGCTTGCTCATCTCCACTAACTTCAAATACTGCCTCCAGACCTAAGGGCTGACGAGAAAGTATCTTGCTGACTATGCGCTCCTCCTGGGCGCTGCCAGCCCAGCTGGCCCCAGCATTTAAAGCTGCCCTCACTCGGGCTTCGGAACAGTCGGTAGCGAAAATTGAACTAATACCAAAGAACCTAAGCAGGATAATCAAAGCCAGACCGATTGGACCTGTCCCCAGAACACCGACTTTAGCTGAGCTTTCCAGCTTGGCCAGATTCAAAGAATGGAAAGCTATTGAGACGGGTTCAGCTAACATAGCTTCCTCTAAGCTTATAGAATCAGGCAGCTGAACTAAATTTTTAGCCGGCATGACAAAAAATTCAGCAAAGCAGCCATCGAGCTCACCTGGATGCCCGAGAAACTTAATATTCCTGCAGGTGTTGAACCTGCCTTCAAGGCACTGATCGCAAACTCCGCAGGAAATAGAGGGCTCAACCGCCACCAGGTCACCAGGCTTGAATCCCTTGACTTTATCTCCAATTTTGACTATTTCAGCCGCGCACTCATGACCCACCAGACAAGGATAGGGCACCTTTTCACCACCTACGGTATCGGAAATAAAGTAATGAAGGTCGCTTCCACATATTCCTGCGATTCTGGTTTTGAGAAGAACAGATTCCTGGTCAGGAAGCTCTGGTTCAGGCCTCTCCTGGATTTGAACCTGCCTTAACCCGGTGAACAGGATAGCTTTCATTTTTCTGAATAAGATAACCTTTATTATAGCACTTTAAATGGTAAGCCCTTTTTATTATATTAGTTATTCTTATTTTTATATTAAGCAGGAGAAAACGCCTGTCTGAATAAAGGAGCAAAAATTATTGCCGAAGAAAGCTCAGATTAAGCCAGTTCTTTACATTCCAGCAGTTTTGGTTTTTAGCTGGATTCCCTGGTTTCTGGCTGTGTCTACGGGCCGGGGAATGGAGAATCTGGCGGTAAAAGTCTTGCTACTGGTTGGCTTGCTGGTTCCTGGTTTGGTGGCCATAATATTTATGTCTCTTGGCGAAGAGGCCGAATACCACTGGGATTATTGGCGAAGAGTTTTCGATCCGGGGCTTATCAGCCGCAACAGTTACCTGCTGATATTTTTCCTGCCGGTGATTATTACTCTGGGAGCTATTTTAATTTCATTCTTTTTTGGCGAATCAGTCAGCCAGTTCAGAATTGTTCCTCAAGTCCGGGCTCATATTCCCTCTTTGATAGTCTATATTTTTTATATCTTTTTTGTCAGTTCTTTTCCTCAAGAGTTGGGCTGGCGGGGCTACTGGCTTGATAAGCTTAAAAATCATCTTTCGGGTCTCAGAGCCAGTTTATTGATTTCCGTAGTCTGGGTTTTCTGGCATTTTCCGTTATTCATGGTCAAAGGGCATTCTCTGGAGAGCAAGGCCGACGATCCCTTACTGGTGGCTTTCTATCTCCTGAACCTTTTTCCCATATCGGTAATTCTTACCTATCTTTTTATTAAGAATCAAAGAAGTACTTTAGCGGCCATCTTATTCCATTTTATGATAGCTTTTAGTGGCCAGCTTTTTGAATTGCCGCCGTTGACCGAGGGTTTGAAAACTACTCTTTACCTGCTGGTAGCTATTTACTTAGTGGTCAGGAATAAAAAATTATTCAGGTAAAAGAACCTTTGAGCCCTATTCTATCGAGCCCAGGGGTTGCAGGACAATTAGTAAGAAATGATTGGTAATGTTTCTCAGAATATAAGGTCGGTAATCATTACCATCTTTCTAAGTCTCTGCTCGGGACTGTCGGCAGTTTCTTTTATGCTGTTGACAAATTTAATTTATAACCGGACGATTCTGAGCTTCTCCTTTCACTCCAAGGGATTTTTTATGTTATCCAGCCTGGCGGTGATCATGGGGACTTCGCTTATAGCCGGTTTGTTGCTTAAGTTTATTAGCCCTGAAGCGGCCGGCAGCGGAATACCTCAGGTCAAAGCAGCTTACTGGAAAGAAATGGGGCATGTAAACCTTAAAGCAGGAATAGTAAAATTTTTAGCTGGTGCTCTAAGCATAGGAGGAGGAACAAGTCTTGGCCGTGAAGGGCCATCAGTTTTTCTTGGCTCAGCTATTTCTTCCAATGTTTCTAGCCTGTTTGGCTCAGGCCGAAGGCAGCAAAGAGGCCCGAGTGTTGTCGGGGCCTCCTCTGGACTGGCCGCAGCCTTTAATGCTCCTTTAGCCTCGATTACTTTCATCATCGAAGAAATTATTGGGGATCTGAATAGCCGTCATCTTGGCTCAGTCATTCTGGCTGCCGTTTCGGGAGCCTTTGTGGTTCATGCAGTTATCGGTCGGCAACCAGCTTTTAAGATGGCTTCAGTGGCTGACATTGGCTGGAATCATTATCTTATTGTTCCCTTAGTTGCGCTGGTGGCTGCTTTGGTGGGAATTGCTTTTCAGAAATGGACACTAACTCTCAGAAGTAGATTCCAGAAAGCCAGCCATTTCCCTTTATGGGCTAGACCTCTGACTGGAGGGCTGGCGACCTGGCTGATTGGGGTTAGCCTTTTTATTTTAACGGGGAAATTGGGTGTCTTCAGCCTTGGCTATAACGATTTGTCTGCTGCTCTAAACAACGATTTCCCCTGGAAAGTGGCAGGCCTGCTGGTGATAGGGAAATTATTGGCTACAGTTGTGAGTTATGCTTCTGGCGGATGTGGGGGAATATTTGCCCCCTGCCTTTTTTTAGGGGGGATGAGCGGGTTTTTTATAGCTGGTTTATGTTCCAACTGGCTTACCCTTCATCCTTCTGACCATATCATCCTGGCGGCGGTAGGCATGACCTCTTGTCTGGGAGCCGTGGTCCGGGCCCCGCTCACTTCCCTGTTGATTGTGTTTGAAATGACCCATCAGTTTGAACTAGTTCCGGGTTTATTGCTGGGAACTTTTATCAGCCAGGGAACAGCTCGCCTGGCTGGCAAGCTTAATTTTTACGATGCTCTTCTGGTTCAAGATGGACACGCGCTACATAAAATCAAACCGCCTTTAGATATCTGGAGTTGGCAGAACCTTCCAGTTTCGGCTATTGCCAATTATCATCCGGTAGTCGTTAGCTCAACCGATCCTAAAGAATTAAAAATGGCCATTGAAAAGTATCCTTATAACAATTTTCCCCTCGTGAAAGATGGTCGAGTAGAAGGTATTTTAGCCCGAGAAAAAATCAAAGGTTTCTTGAGTAGCCAAGGTGAGTTGGAAATCTGGCCGGCCGCCTTTTGTTATGAAGATGAAACCATTAAAGAAATAGGTAATCGGTTTTTAGAAACCCCCGCCAACGTCTTACTGGTAAAAAGGCCGGGTGATGAGCAACTGGTCGGGTTGATAACTCTGCATGACTTGATCAGAGCCCAGGCCTCTGTTGAAGAGTAGTTTTCGATTAAAAATTAAAGTAATAAAAAGATGGTGACTAAACTACTAAAGGCTTCAGCGGTCTAACAAAACTTAGTTAGTCACTCTTTATCGATTGGCCAGGTATTTTTCCAAAAAGAGAGAAATTTAGAAGGGAAATTCCTGATAACTGTTTTGAGTGTCAGGATAACTGCTCAAGAAAAGTGAGCCGGCCTGCATGATTATATAGACGACAAAAACCAAGAGCAAAATTCCTAAAATTATAAAGATTATAGATTTAACGTTGGAAACCTTCCTGGATATTCCCTGGGGGAAAAAAACATCAAAGCCCATCTTTCCTAACATAATTATCAAGATCATTAAACCGAAAGCCAAACGATAGACCAGAATTCTACTCTGATCATAATCAGACTGGTCAATCCTGACAAAAGGGAGAAGCAGCCAGAGAGCAATGATAATGGCCAGAGTACCGGGCAAGTAAGCAACTATTTTTTGCTTTAAGCTCTCCGAGGACATCAATAATGATTCTACTCAATATTTTTAATTTAAAGCAACAAATTTCTTTATACGGCCTGAGTACTCTTATAACCTGAGTTGTTCATAAAACTTGAGGTGTTTCTTGATTTTCAAAGGTCACTTTTAAGAAAATCAGCCCGTGGCAAAATCAGAGAATAAGAAATAGGGGGCATGATACGATTTTCTTAAATCTGTTCGTCTTCCTGATGTTTGCCGAGAATGATTTAATAGGTCCGGAATAGAGCAGGTTGGCCTGAATCATTTGTGAGCGATCCAATTAAACATTTTTTTAACTAATCGCTTGCAATTTGGTCTATAATGGTATACTATGGTTTAGGTCGTAATGATTTTTATAGTGAGGAACAACATGGATATAGAAATTAAGCTAAGAAAAGACAGTCCTGTCCCTGTTTACCGACAAATAGTGCAGCAAATAACTTCTCTTATCCAATTAGGCCAACTTAAACCAGGAGATAAGTTGCCGACTGAAAGGGAACTGGCATCCAGATTTAACATAGCTAGGGGGACGGTTAAGAAAGCTTATGAGCTCATGACCAAGGAAGGCTTAATTGAGACCACCCAGGGGCGAGGGACATTTATCTCGTCGCGCCAGGATATTATTCCCGCCGGGAGAAAAGAAAAGGCAATTAAGCTTATTGACGATCTTCTTGATGAATTAAAAGGCATGAATTTTTCTTACCAGGAGATAAAAACCTTTATCGACCTGGCAATTATCAAAAGAGAAGAAAGGCTCGAGAATTTAAATGTTGCTATTGTCGACTGTAATCCAGAGAGTTTATCAATTTTTGAAAGACAGTTGACCTTCTTAAAGCATGTTAGAGTAGTCAAATTCTTGCTGGATGAAATTGTGGCTGATCCTGAAGCTGAAAACCGGCTGAAGCCATTCGACCTGATTCTTACCACCAGTACCCATTACAGTGAGCTCCTGGGCAAGGTCCCCAATTTGAGAGAAAAATTGATCCAGGTAGCGGTCTCGCCCAGTCAGGAGGTCATTATAGAGATGGCCAGTTTGAGCCCATTACAACGCCTGGGCGTGGTTTGTGAAAGCCCGAATTTTTTGGCTCGAGTCGTAGCTAGAATTAAAGAAATGGGGCTAACTGCCGGGTCGATCCCCCACCTGTTCTTAAAAGAAGAGAACCAGTTGCCCAAGTTTCTGACCAAAGTAGATGTAGTCTTTATCCCTCCAGGATATCATTTACACCGAAAAAGAGAAAATCTGGCTGCGGTTCAGGAGTTCACCCAGAGAGGCGGGAAAATAATTGTCTTTGATTACCAGATAGAAAGAGGCTCTTTGCTTTATGTAGAAGAAAAAATAAGGCAGCTATTAAATCCTTAAGTTAACCTTCGCTTGATAGCCAGTCAGGAATTAGGAAAAACGTGAGAGAAATCAGGAAAGATTAGAACAGGAGCCAAAGATGAGCGATAAAGATACCATTATTCTCGGAGTTATCGGGGCTGATTGCCATTCGGTCGGCAATAAAATCCTGGAATTATTTTTTACTTCAGAAGGTTTCAAAGTTGTTAACCTGGGAGTTATGGTTTCTCAGCAGGAATTTGTGGATACAGCTATTGAGACCAATGCCAAAGCTATCCTGGTTTCTTCTCTCTATGGGCATGGAGAAATCGACTGTCAGGGATTAAGAGAGCTCTGTATAGAAAAAGGCGTGGATCCGATTATTCTCTATGCCGGAGGCAATTTAGTAGTTGGTAAAACCCCGTTTTCTGTGGTCGAAGAAAAATTTAAAAAAATGGGTTTTGACCGGGTATTTCCTCCAGATGTTGATCTGAAACAAGTAGCTAATCTTCTCAGAAAGGATATCCAAGAAAAATTCGGTCAGGCTCGTCAAAAGGAAGAGGAACGAAGTCTATAGTTGTACCTGACCCGAAGGTTGCAAAATGAAAAAAGTAGTCAGTATCGATATTGGTTCTACCTGGACCAAGGGTGGGCTTTTTGTTCTGGATGACTCCAGGTTAAGTCTGGTAAAAAAGGCAGCTTATCCAACTACCCAGAATAATTTGGTCCAGGGCTTTACCAGGGTGTTGGCCAAGCTTCTCGATAAAGATGACCAGGCTTCTTGGCCTCAACTGGCTGGGGAAGCAGAGGTTTATTTTTCCTCATCGGCCAAAGGGGGCCTGGGAATTGCAGCCATTGGTCTGGTGCCTGACCTAACTCTTAATCTGGCCCGCCTGGCAGCTATGTCAGCTGGAGGCAAGGTTATCTCCAGTTTTGCTTTTTCCCTAACCCGAAAAGATCTGACTGAACTCGAAAGGCTTCAGCCAGATATAATCCTTTTCAGTGGGGGAACTGATGGAGGGAATACTAAATACCTTTTGGAGAATGCCCACCGGTTAAAGGATTCAAAACTTATCTGTCCAATTATCTACGCTGGAAACAGATCGGTAGCTGAAGATGTGGCAGATATCATGCAAAACAAGGAAGTAATTGTCACCGAAAATCTAATGCCTGAAATAGGTCAGGTTAACATCGAACCCGCCAGAGAGAAGATTAGAGAAGTCTTTTTGAAACGTATCATTCATGGAAGGGGGCTTTCTGAAATAGTTGATCTTTTTGGAAGCCAACCCAGACCGACGCCCTTAGCTGTTTTGGAATTGATTGCTGCTATCCCCGGATTCAATCCAGAATGGTCAGATCTGGTGGCTATTGATGTGGGTGGGGCTACTACTGATCTTTACTCCAACACTGAATCCTACCTTGAAACTGATACTGTAGTGCTAAAAGGCCTTCGCGAACCAAGGGTAAAGAGAACTGTTGAAGGGGACCTGGGGATGAGGGTCTCAGCTTGTTACCTTAAGGAAACGGGAAGAGCTTATATAGAAGAAAGATTGCAGGAAATGGGAATAGAGATTAACCAGATGGAAAATTTTTTATCCAAAATCTCGATGGATAGTGGATATCTTCCCACAACTGAAACTGAGATGAGACTTGAGCAGATACTGGCTGAAACCTGTATTTATTATGCCTTTTTAAGACATGCTGGCAGCTGGAAAGAAGTTTATACTCCCCAGGGCAAGGTTTATGTTCAGACTGGAAAAGATCTCAGAAGAATCCGGTCCATAGTAGGAAGTGGGGGATTTCTATCAGCTGGATTTTCAGCTGAAGTTATCAATCATCCCCTGGACAAGCTCAGGCATTATGGAAACGAATATAAACTCCTTCCTGAGAAAGCCATTCTATACCGGGATAAAGATTATCTTTTTCCCTTACTGGGAAATTTGGTAGAAAAATATCCCGCAGAAGCTACAGCTCTGGCTCTGGCTTCTGTTGAAATTATCAACGAAGAGGTTGAACGCCATGCTTAAAAATGAAAAAATAGAACTTAAAGAATTTTTTGAACTTAGAAAAGAAGTTCTTCAGACCTGGCCCACCGGTCAGGATGTCTCCATAGAAGAAGGAATGAAGTTTCATCGGACAATTCCAGAAGAGAAGCGTTTTGCCTGGGTAATGAAAAAAGCCCTCCAGGAAGGCAAACTTCTGTTGCAGCCAAGAGCCGGGGTAGCTCTAATTGACGATCATATCAAGTTGCTCCGCTATTTGGAGAATGAAGGTCAGGCGGACCTGCTGCCGACAACCATCGATGCCTATACCAGACAGAATCGATATCAAGAAGCTGAAAAAGGAATTGAAAAATCAAGGCAGGCCGGGACTTCTTTGCTGAATGGCTTTCCGGCGGTTAACTATGGAGTTAGCGGTTGTCGTCGGGTAGTGGAGAGTCTGAGTAAACCGATTCAGGTTCGTCATGGGACACCCGACGCCAGATTGCTGGCTGAAATTACCTTAGCCGCCGGCTTCACGAGTTTTGAAGGAGGAGGAATTTCCTATAATATTCCCTATGCTAAAAGAGTTTCAGTAGAAAAATCAATCAGAGACTGGCAATATGTCGACCGCCTGGTTGGCCTGTATGAGGAAAGCGGTGTCAGAATTAACCGCGAACCGTTTGGCCCTTTAACTGGAACTTTGGTTCCGCCCTGCCTCTCAATTGCCATAGGAATCATTGAGGGCCTTCTGGCCCTTAAACAAGGAGTAAAATCTATCACCTTAGGGTACGGTCAAGGAGGAAATATTATCCAGGATGTAGCTGCCATTGCTGCTATTAATCAACTAGCCGAGGAGTATTTCAGGCAGGAAGAGTTTGATGATTATGAACTGACCACGGTCTTTCACCAATGGATGGGTGGATTTCCCGAAGACGAGGCTAAGGCCTTTTCGGTAATTGCCCTGGGAGCGATGGTAGCCAAATTTTCTGGGGCCGAAAAAGTAATCGTCAAATCACCACATGAAGCCATGGGAATTCCAACTAAGGAAGCTAACGCCCAGGGTTTAAGAGCTAGCCGCCAGGCTATTAACATGGTCGAGGATCAGGTTATTTTTGACTCGGAAGACCTGGCAGAGGAAGTAGAGTTGATTAAAAAAGAAGTCCATTGCCTTATCGATAAAACTTATGAAATGGGAGCAGGCGACCTGGCCTTAGGCACAGTGGCTGCTTTTGAGGCTGGAGTTCTGGATGTGCCATTTGCTCCCTCCATCTATAATCACGGGAAGATCATTCCGATGAGAGATACCGAAGGTTTTATCAGGATTTTCAATAAAGGCAATTTGCCTTTAACTGAGGAGATAATGAACTATCATCACCAGAGGCTGATGGAAAGAGCCCGGGCTGAAGGCCGGGTCATCTCTTTTGAAATGGTAACTGATGATATTTATGCCATCAGCAAAGGGAAATTAGTTGGGAGGCCCAAATGAAAATAAAAAGAGCCTTGTTTGTTCCGGGGAAATCGGCATTCTTTTTTGACGATCAGAAAGCTATTAAAAAGGGAGCTAAGGCTGATGGTTTTGTTTATCAGGGTCAGCCGATAACCAGCGGCTTTGAAAGGATTCGAATGTCTGGGGAAAGTATTTCAGTAATCCTGGAGCTGGATGATGGTCAATTGGCTGTGGGAGATTGCGCTGCGGTTCAGTATTCAGGAGTCGGGGGTCGGGATCCATTGTTTCTGGCTGCCAATTACCTGCCGTTTATGAGAAAACATCTTCAGCCACTTCTCGAAGGTTTAGAAATAGGAACTTTTCGTCAGATGGTTGAAAGTTTTGAAGACTTAAGTTTTGAGGGGAAAAGACTGCATACAGCTATTAGGTACGGTTTATCACAGGCCTTGCTTGAGGCTCGGGCCAAAGCTGAAAAAAAACTTAAGTGTGAAGTGATCTGTGAAGAATATAGCCTTCCTGTCATTCCTTCTAAGGTCAAAATTTTTGGGCAAACTGGTGATGACCGTTATACCAATACCGACAAGATGATCCTCAAAGAAGTTGAGGTCCTGCCTCACGCCCTGATTAATAATATTGAGGATAAGTTAGGCCGGAATGGAGAAAAGTTAAAAGACTATATCAGTTGGTTGGTAAACAGAATTATTAGCCTTAGGTTAAACAATAACTATCACCCGGATATTCATATTGATGTCTATGGGACTTTAGGGCTGATTTTTGATTCTGACCTGGATAAAGTCGCTGACTATTTAGCCTCGTTGGAAAAAGAAACGGCTGGCTTTAATCTATACATTGAAGGCCCAGTTGACCTGGAAGAAAAGTCCAGGCAACTTGAAGGTCTAGCCAGAATAACCAGAAAATTAGAAGCGATGGGTTCAAAAGTGAAGATTGTGGCCGATGAACACTGTAATACTTTCTCTGATATCAAAGAGTTCAGCGATGCCCGAGCCTGCCATATGATTCAAATAAAAACTCCTGACTTGGGTGGAATTCAAAATGTAATTGAGAGTAATCTTTACTGTAAGTCCAGAGGAATTGAAGCTTATCAAGGTGGGACCTGTAACGAAACTGATATCTCAGCCCGGAGTTGTGTTCATGTGGCCATGGCTACTCGACCGGAGCGGATGCTGGCCAAACCTGGCATGGGTTTTGACGAAGGTTTTATGATTGTGAATAATGAAATGGAAAGAATAATTCAGATTCTTAAGATTAAGTACGGAGAGAGCTGAATGATGAAAGCCAGTAGAAAATCCCAACTTCCTCCCTTCAAGGTTCTGTCAACCACAGCCATCCTGGGCTATGGATTTCCTGAAAGTTCTTTTAGAAAAGGGTTGAGCAGGAAACCACAGCTGATTGCGGCCGATGCCGGTTCCACCGATCCTGGTCCTTATTATTTAGGATGCGGTAAGTCTTTTACCGACAGGAGCGCAGTCAAGAGAGACTTGAGGCTGATGATTAAAGCTGGGCTGGAAAGGGAGATACCAGTAGTGATAGGAACGGCTGGTGGAGCTGGGGCCAGACCTCATGTGGAATGGTGTCTGGATATTGTCAGGGAGATAGCTC
>Ga0265295_1009290_pt1 | contig 10568 bp, 12 predicted proteins | sample Munlansysbiofilm_FD_192503 | JGI IMG/M metagenome (GOLD analysis project Ga0265295, IMG submission 192503) | Leachate microbial communities from a municipal landfill in Southern Ontario, Canada - Methane capture system biofilm | ecosystem: Engineered > Solid waste > Landfill > Unclassified ... | reverse complement strand
GTTTTGCAGCATCTTCTCGTTTATGCTTCGCTTGAAGGAAAAGCTGATCGGATTACACTTGAAATGAACCGGACCCGGAGAAGGGTGAATGCCCTGGAGCATCTGGTAATTCCAAGACTTGTGCGAACCATGCGGTATATCGAATTCAGACTTGAAGAACGGGAACGGGAAGATCTCTTTAGAAGAAAACGGGTAAAGCAGATTATGGAACGAAAAGAACTGGATCAAAAAATAGTATAGTATGGTTGTTATTTCGCCCTTCTAATAACAAGTACCGGATGAGATGCAAGTCTGGCCAGTTCAGATGAGAAACTCCCCCGAAGTATCTCTGCAAAAAACCCTTTTTCTGTTGGAATGGTGCAGACCAGCGACACATCCGCTTCATTTGCATATTCTTGAAAACGACTGACTGGATCGCCCTCCAGTATCCGGTGCCTTATCTGTGCCCCGGCAGTGCTGATCAGTTTGCATTTCTCTTTTAATATCTGCTCTGACTCTTTTCGAATAGCTTCGAGTTCACTTTCTGTCTCCCCCCGTGAAATGATGAATGTTACAATTATCTCAATAACCTCGGGAATTTTTGCAATCTGTGATACTGCATCCCAGGATTCGGAAGTGAGGTCAACCGGAATTAAAACCCGTGAAAAGATCATTGGGCAGAACTTCTGAAATGTCTCTCCTGATAATTTTTCAATAATCTGACCCCGCATGATAAGCAGGTTCTTTTTTGATTCGTGTAATACCTGGTGTGTCACGCTCCCCAGGTGAAGTCCTTTAATCAGGCCTTTTCCCCTAGCCCCCATTACAATGATAGTTGAATCATTTCTCACTGCTGAATCATCTATGGTGGATGCAACCGATTCTGATACCAGAACCTCTGTTTTTATGGTAGTAATCCCGAGGCTTTGCAGAAAAGTTCTATCAGATTCAATGCGTTCCCTGGCGACGGATACCATATCTCCCCTGAGTGCAGCAGGAGTGTTAGATTTTACCACATGGATCATCACCACCTCCTCGACCCCGGGCAGGCCGGCAATGCAGTCCATTACTCTTCGTGCATAGTCAGAGAAATCAGTGGGGAAAAGAATTCGCCGAAACATGGGTCTGTCTTCCATGGCAGTTTTGATATGCCGTACTGGTATCTTGTCGTGAGATCATATAATCCATTATAGTGCATTGCCAAACATCTTGGAATAATATGAGTCAAGCGAAGGTTATTGTAAGGTTTTTCTCTAATCGCACTTCAGAATAGTAAGCAAACTTTCTGGCTAATTCCCGGAAATTTTGCATTCTACTATATTACCTGTGCAGATGCCCGGCCTGACGAAAGAGAAAGAATAAGTGATAATCGCTAAGAAATCTCAGCACATTCAATTATGGTGCAGTAAAAGGTATGCTGTTTTTATATTGTGAAACTGGTGCCCGGGTACTATCATTATTTATTTAACGAAATCAATTGGACACTGCTACACATGATATGGGGTGATGACGTATGGCTGTGCCAGATATAAAAAAGATCCTCGAGTTAAAGCAGGTTGCAATGAAAAGGTGCGAGGATCGAATACTTGAGGCAGCGAGGCGTCCGCCCTGCACGAAGAAACTGGAAGATTCTGAAAATTATGGGATGACCAGGCGGACAAAAAGCAAATACGGGCTTTAGGTCTGCCGATACTTATCAGTTGAATATTACCCGTTCCATAGCAAGGGGAAGATAATGGAGACAGAACATTCACTGCTGGATCAGATATCACGAAAAGAAGCTGAACTGAAAGGGCAATGTGATATCGTTTGCAAAGAAGCTGAAACAAAAATCCATGATGCACGTGTTTTGGCGCGGAGCAAGCGGGAAGAAACTGAAAAAAAGAGTGCTGAAGAAGCCTCCCGGTACATGCAGGAAGGTCTTGGTGAACTTGAAAAACAAATCAGGTCTATACAAGAAGCAGGAGAACAGGAAGCAGACGGGATCCTTGACAAAGGGAAAAAAAATCTGGATAGCGCGGTGGAACGTATAACTGAAATGGTTCTTGGGTAATATGCTGCAAAAGATGAAGCAGATCCTGGTAGTTGGTCCGAAAAAGGACTATCAACGTATTATCGATGTACTCTACCAGGCTGGTTCTCTTCATCTTGAAGATGCAAAAATGCAGTCATCAGGAGAGATGACAATTTCCCCGCTTGACACTTTTAACGCCGAAGAGATCATGTCTCTTCTGATAAGGATACGTGGACAGATCCAGATCCTGACTCCGGATGAAGGTAAAAAGCAACGTAGCAGTCCGATTTTAGAAAAATATGCAAATCTTCCTTCTCATGAACTTATTGTGACTGCTTCACGTGTTTGCGATTCTCTGGAAGAAAAACTCCGCACGCTTGAAACCAGAAGGGCAGATCTTGATATCCGGTTTAATACTCTTCTCCGGTATGAAAAAATAATTAAGAAGATCTCTCCTCTGGAGCAGCAACTCCCGAGTCTTGAAGGATTTGAAGTCACCATTTTGATAATCCAGAAAGAGTTTGCATCAGTACTTGAGATTATCCATCCCTTTCTTTCAGAAATTACCCATAATCAGTTTGAATTTATCAGTGCCGACCTTGATGAGAAAAATATCGCAGTCATCACTGTTTTCAGCAAAAAATATGGAAATAAAGTCCATGATTTTCTCTACTCAAAAAATGTCAATGAAGTGAGAATCCCGCAGGAATATACCAATATGCCTCTGGGTGATGCACTTGCTCTGATTAATTCGGATAAATCGTCAATTAAGTCTGAAAACGCTGAAATAGAAAAAAAGATTAAAGATATTTCTGATGAATGGTATGTTGATCTGATAACGCTAAGGGCGCTCCTCACTGATTTTCTTGAAGAGACATCAGCATATTCTCACTTTGGACAGACAGAATATACCTTTGTCGTGAAAGGATGGATCCCGAAAAAAACTCTTCCTAAAATAAGGAGAGATCTTCATGAAATTTTCGGGAAGGCTGTAGTGATAACTGAGTTCCCCGATGATCCTGAACAATATGACAATGCCCCGGTATTTTACGATAATCCTTTCTGGGCCAAGCCGTTTGAATTTTTCATGAATCTGGTCCAGATGCCCCAATACCGGGAGATAGATCCAACCCCTATCATAGCCATATTTTTCCCCCTGTTTTTTGGGCTTATTGTAGGAGATATTGGGTATGGTTTGGTTATTTTCTGTTTCAGCCTTACTGTGAGGCATCTGTATTCTCATATCGGATGGGTCCGCCAGCTGATGACTGTCCTAATCATCTCATCAATTTCAGCCATCGTGTTTGGGTATATATTTGGGGAATTCTTTGGAGATCTCGGCGAGCATATGGGCCTACTTGAGCCGCTTACCATCTTTGGAATCACCTGGAATCGGATTGAATCAATAATACCCCTGCTGATTCTGACCATCGGTGTTGGTGTGTTTCATGTATTTTTAGGACTCTCTCTTGGGATATGGAATGCGGCGCGGCGCCACAACACAAAACATATTATTGAAAAACTTGGTATGCTTGGGGTTTTATCCGGAATCCTCCTGTTTTTGGGGATGTATGCCGGGCACGTCCCGGAGTCCGTGATGCTTGCAGTTGTCGCCCTCATGTTGCTTTCAATCGCGGGTCTCATCTATGGCGGGGGAACCCGGGGAGTTATTGAAGTAATGGGGACGGTTGGGAACATTATGTCATATGCCCGTCTGATGGCTATCGGACTCGCATCTGCAATCCTGGCCATGGTTGCAAACCGGTTGTCACACGAAATTGGAATTTTAGTTGTGGGGATTGTTGTTGCAATTCTTCTGCATGCCCTCAATATCGTCCTTGCAATGTTTAGTCCTTCCATCCACTCACTCCGGTTACATATTGTAGAGTTCTTCTCTAAGTTTTATGAGGGAGGAGGAATTCCCTATAAGCCATTTGGAAAAGAACGCATCTGAACTCTTTTTGAATTTATGCTTTCAATCAGGCTAACCACAATGCTTAAGTGCACGTAAGGTAAGGTAACGGTTGGAGTATATCATGACAGGTTGGGAAGTACCCATTGGTGCTGCGATCGCCTTTGCCGGTGGAGCAATTGCAACTGGAATCGCCCAGTCAAAGATAGGAGCAGCCGGAGCAGGAACTGTTGCAGAAAGACCTGATGCGGCAGGTACTATCATCATTCTCGAGGCTATTCCTGAAACACTGGTTATTTTAGGGTTTGTCGTCGCTGCAATGATTATTATTATGGTTAAATAATTCGCCGATTAACGTAATGCAGAAGGGAAGAAAGCATGGCATACGAGGACCTTATCGAGTCGATAGAGTCAGCAGCGGATGAAAAAAAGCAGGAAGTTCTCCGGGATGCTGAGCGTGAAGTAGAAGCAATTCTTCGGGAAGCTGAGACAGAGTCATCTGCTATCCATGCTCAATACCTGGAGAAAGCAAAACGGGATCTGGCTCTTGAATCCAATCGGCAGAAATTTCTTGCAAAGCAGGAAGTAAAACAAAAAGTCAGTGTAGTCAGAAGGCAACTAATAGATGATGCATTTACCCGTTCTTTTCAGGCTGTGTCAGATATCCGGTCTGCTGCATCCTATCCCTCTTTGTATGAGCAGCTGATTCATGAGGTCGTTTTGGCACTTGCCGGAGAAAAGCTTGTTCTCCACATCGACCCAAAAGACGCGGCATTATGCTCTGGAATTCTAAAAAACAGGAATATTTCCTGTGAGATTACCGAGGAACTTACGACTATTGGCGGGCTTTGCGGAACGTCTGCAGATGGGAAAATCAAAGCAGATAATACTCTGGAAAGCAGACTGAAAAAAATCCAGAGTCAGTCGACGCTTGAGATTATCACCCTTATCCTTGGAGAGCCTGATGGATAACGGATATGTAAATGCCAGGGTCAGAGGGATGTATTCACGTCTGCTGGACAAAGGGAGCCTGAGTAATTTAATTTTAAAACCAGATATTGCAAGTCTGATTACGGCTCTTGAAGAGACTTCATACCAGGAAGATCTTGAGCGGGCTCTCGTTGCAAAACCAGGACTATCAGGGATAGAAGAAGCTCTCAGGCAGAACTTTATCAGGACTATTCAGAAGATTGCAGGATTTCTTAAAGGAGAAAAAGGAGAGGGGTATATCACCATTTTTTCATCGCGATGGGATATTCACAATCTCAAAACCATTCTCCGGGGAAAGCGGATTCGTGTTCCTTCCCTGCAGATCCAGGAAAACCTGGTTCCTGCAGGAGCGTTTGATGCATCACTCCTCAGCGAGTTATTAAAACAGCCTGATATAAAAAGCGTCATAGACCTGCTGGCTGCCTGGGATGTTGCATATGGTGCACCCCTTACTGCAGTTTTTCCCGAGTACGCGAAAGGTTCAGACCTTACCATTCTTGAAAATGCCCTTGACCGGTTTTATTATGAGCAGGCATTGGAGCTTGCCTCTGGCCGGTCAGAAGATGAACAGATTATTCGAAATCTCATCGCAACAGAGATAGATCTTATAAATCTGAAATCTTTGATGATGATGGCCAGAGATGATATTGGCCTTGAAGATGCTGAAAAAGTCCTGCTTGGCGGAGGCAGGGTTTTTGACCGGAAAAAACTCCGGGCACTTTTTGAACTTGGATCTGTGGTAAGTATAATTGAACACTTAGATCAGACACCGTACCGTTTTTTAGGAGAACTTCACAGCACTGAAGGTGATAACCTTAAAATATCTGCATATCAGCATCTCCTTGATGAATACCTGATTCGGCATGCAGTCAGGTTATACCGGGGTGACCCTCTTTCGGTGACGATGGTCATCGGCTACCTGTGGGCCAAATACACTGAAATTATGAACCTGCGAATAATCGCACGGTGCAAAAATGCCTTGATTCCCCCTGAAGACATGGAGGCGGAGATGGTTTATGTATAAAGTTGTGGTCATCACCGATTCTGAATCTGCTACCGGTTTTCGTCTTGCGGGGTCTGATGTTCTGGAAGCAGAAGACGCCATGGAAGCATCACGGCTGCTCTCCTCTCTCATCCATGAGAAAGAAACAGGCATTATTGCAGTCAGGGAGGATTATCTGACAAATCTTGATAAAAGCCTGTATGAACAGGTTGAACGATGTTATCACCCGGTCATTATTTCAATCCCTGCACCCCGGAAAGGAGACGAAGTGAGCGGGTATGTAGAACGCCTGCTTCGGAGAGCGATTGGGTATAACGTGGTGATGAGGAGTTAATATGATAACCGGAATGATTGCCCGAATTTCAGGGCCTGTGATTACTGCCAAAAATATGACCGGATCGAAGATGTATGATGTCGTGTCTGTGGGAACGTCAAAACTTCCCGGTGAGATCATCCGTCTTGAAGGCAATGAGGCAGTCATCCAGGTCTATGAGGATACCACCGGCCTTACGATCCACGAACCGGTGGAGAATACGGGAGTTCCGCTTTCAGTCGAACTGGGGCCCGGACTGCTGGCATCTATATATGACGGAGTTCAGCGGCCACTCCCTGCTCTTTTTGCTAAAAGCGGAAATTATATCAGCAGGGGGATTATGGTTCCCGGGATTGACCGGGATAAGAGATGGACCTTCACTCCTGTCAAAAAAGCCGGAGAACAGGTAGGTTCCGGCGAGGTGATAGGCACAGTCCAGGAGTTCCACCTGGTTCATTATATTATGGTTCCACCGGGAATTTCCGGAGAGATAAAGTCAATATCTGCCGGAGATTATACGGTAACAGACCCGGTTTGTGTCCTTACTGACGGGACTGAAATCCCTATGCTGCAGAGGTGGCCGGTCAGGAAAGGCAGGCCATTTGTAAAAAGACTGAACCCTGAAGTTCCTCTTCTTACCGGGCAGCGGGTGTTTGATACCATGTTCCCCCTTGTCAAGGGTGGAACTGCCATGATTCCAGGCGGCTTTGGGACTGGAAAGACCGTGTCAGAGCAGACTCTTGCAAAATGGGCAGATACCCAGGTTGTGGTATATATCGGCTGTGGAGAGCGGGGCAATGAGATGACTGATGTGCTCACCGAGTTCCCGGAACTGACCGATCCACGGACCGGCTATCCGCTTATCGAGCGGACCATCATGATTGCCAATACCTCAAATATGCCGGTTGCAGCACGGGAAGCTTCGATTTATACCGGAATTACCATGGCTGAATATTATCGGGATATGGGATATGATGTTACTCTGCTTGCTGATTCAACTTCCCGGTGGGGAGAGGCTCTTCGCGAGGTATCAGGCCGGCTTGAAGAGATGCCAGGCGAAGAAGGATATCCCGCCTATCTTGCGACCCGGCTTGCTGCATTTTATGAGAGAGCCGGACGGGTCATTTGCACCGGGCCTGAAAAAAAGACCGGTTCGGTTACGATAATAGGCGCTGTATCTCCGCCAGGTGGCGATTTTTCAGAGCCGATAACACAGAACACGCTTCGGATTGCCGGAACGTTCTGGGCGCTTGATGCAAATCTTGCATATCGGCGGCACTATCCCTCTGTCAACTGGATCCGCAGTTATTCTCTCTATCTTGAGGATGTCCAGGATTGGTTTTCAGAGAATGTGGCCCGGGACTGGTACCAGTTCAGGGGCCGGGCAATGTATGTCCTGCAAAAAGAGGTAGAACTACAGGAGATTGTCCAGTTGGTCGGCCCTGATGCCCTTCCTGATAAAGAAAAGGTCGTCCTTGAGATTGCGAAGATTATCAGGGAGGACTTTTTGCAACAGAGTGCATATAGTGATTTTGATTCATTCTGCCCGCTCGAAAAACAGTTCTGGATGCTTAAAGTTGTTATCTGGTACTATGATGCCATCAGGGCTGCACTCAGGCGTGGTGTTCCGGTCCGTCAGCTCCTGTCGATTCCTGCCAGAACAGAGATTGCACGGATGAAAGAGCAAAAAGATCTGGACCGGATAAAAGCGCTTAGTGACACGGTCTGGGAACAGACAGAAACTTTGGAGGTGCAGACATGCAGCATGGCAGCCTGATAACCGTAGATTACCAGACGGTCAATTATGTATCCGGCCCACTTATTTTTGTTGACCGGCCAAAAGGGATCTCTTTTGGAGAGACGGCACAGATTATTCTCCCGGACGGGGAAGAGCGGACCGGCCAGATCCTGGATATCTCTGAAGATATTGCAATAGTCCAGGTTTTTGAAGGAACACGGGGTATTGACAGTCATGTTACAACCGTCCGGTTTACCGGCCAGTCTCCCCTGATAGATGTCTCATATGAGATGCTTGGCCGGGTGCTTGACGGGGTTGGGCGGCCACGTGACGGAGGGCCGGCCATCATCCCTGAAGCTCGCCTTGACATCGCCGGAATGCCCATAAATCCTTATTCCCGTGACAAACCTGCAGAATTTATCCAGACAGGCATCTCTGCGATCGATGCATTAAATACCCTTGTCAGGGGACAGAAACTTCCCATATTCTCCGGAGCAGGACTCCCGGCAAATCAGCTTGCAGCACAGATTGCAAAACAGGCAAAGGTGCTGGGTGAGGGAGAGAACTTTGCCGTGGTCTTTGCTGCAATGGGTATTACCTACAAGGAAGCAGCGTTTTTCATGAAGGAGTTTGAAGAGAGCGGCGCCTTGGAACGGGTAGTCTTCTTCCTCAATCTCGCTGATGATCCAACCATTGAACGGATTGCAACTCCCCGGTGTGCCCTTACCGCTGCAGAGTTTCTGGCCTACACCCATAACCTGCAAGTCCTGGTCATTCTCACTGACATGACCAATTACTGTGATGCCCTTCGTGAGATCTCAACCGCCCGGGAAGAAATTCCCGGAAGGCGGGGTTATCCGGGGTACATGTACACCGACCTTGCAACCATTTACGAGCGTGCCGGGAGGATCAAGGGGTGTTCTGGTTCAATTACCCAGATCCCAATTCTTACCATGCCTGATGACGACATCACTCATCCGGTCCCAGACCTTACCGGGTACATCACCGAAGGGCAGATTGTGCTTTCCCGGGACATGTTCAGAAAAGGGCTCAATCCTCCCATTGATGCCCTCCCCTGTCTTTCACGGCTGATGAACCTTGGAATTGGCCAAGGTAAAACAAGAGAGGACCACCGGAACGTTGCAGACCAGCTCTATGCATCCTATGCATATGGTCGGGATCTTCGCCGGCTTGTTGCCATTGTCGGAGAAGAGGCCCTCTCCGAGCTTGACCGGAATTACCTGAAGTTTGCTGACCTTTTCGAGAAGCGGTTTATTTCACAGGGTAATGTGGAACGGAGCATTGAAACAACGCTCCAGATAGCCTGGGAACTTTTCAGTCTTCTTCCTGATACAGAGCTCAAACGAATAAAAGAAGAGTATATCGAGAAATACCGGGCAATTATCATATCCGGAGGATAACATGGAGCAGGTACACCCTACCCGGATGGAGCTGATGAAGAAACGCTCCCAGATAGTTCTCGCAGAGCAGGGTCGGGATTTACTGAAAGAAAAAATGGAAGCTCTCATTCAGGAATTTTTTAAGGTAATGGTAAGTTTCTCAGACTCCCGTGAAGGTCTTGAGCGACTTGCCATTGAGGCTGATATTGCCCTACTTGTTGCCGAAGCAGTAGATGATCCGGTTGCCGTAAAATCTGCATCCTATGCAACAAAAAGGCAGATAATGGTGGATATAACCGGAAAAAATATCATGGGTGTTCCGGTCCCGGTCATTCAGAAAAGGAGTGTCTCCCTGGATGTAATGCAACGGGGGTATGGTCTTATCGGGACAAGCAGCCGGATTAATGAGGCTGCTGAAAAATATGAAGCGGAGATGGACATGATCATCTGCTTAGCAGAGACTGAGACCACTCTTCGTCGGCTTGGAAACGAGATCCAGATGAACAGGCGCAGGGTCAATGCCCTGGATCAGATCATTATTCCCGAATTCAAAGAGCAGGCAAAATTCATCAGGTTCAGTATTGAAGAGCGGGAACGGGAAGATTTGTTCAGGCTCAAAAAAGTAAAAAAACTGATTGAACGGAAAAAGAAAAAGAAAAAACTTCAGGCATCTGCCGCTGCTGCATCTTCCTGACCTTCTTTCTTCTCCGGCTCCGGCCCGGTGCAGGTAAGATGGGTTGCCGAAACTGATGGTGGCAGATAGGTTTGTTCAATGAAAAGACAGTCTTTTGGACAATAACTTATGCAGCATCCACAAATAACACACTGAAACTGATTCAGCTGCCATGTCCGATCCTGCTTGTTTATTTCAATGGCATCAGCGGGGCAGTGCATCCGGCATAACCCACAGAAGATGCAGTCCTCGATATTGATGGTCAGGTGGCCACGGGTGACCGGTGTCACTTTAGCCGGCTGGTACGGGTACCTGATGGTTGACGGCCCTTTCAAAAGATTTTTCAGAACGGTCAGGGCCATAATTCCTACTTTCATCGCAATCACCGCTCCATGCAGCCGATACACGGGTCAATGGTGAGTACAATCACCGGGACGTCAGCCAGTTCGCATCCGGCGAGCATATGGACAAGGGGAGGAACATTCGCAAGTGTCGGAGTCCGTACACGGTGTCGCATCAGGTTTTTCTTTCCATTTGCTTTTATGT
>Ga0265295_1009287_pt1 | contig 10569 bp, 12 predicted proteins | sample Munlansysbiofilm_FD_192503 | JGI IMG/M metagenome (GOLD analysis project Ga0265295, IMG submission 192503) | Leachate microbial communities from a municipal landfill in Southern Ontario, Canada - Methane capture system biofilm | ecosystem: Engineered > Solid waste > Landfill > Unclassified ... | reverse complement strand
AGCGTGATATCTTTTGCACGAATTTGTACATTCATCAGTATTCCTTTTAACGACGCTTGCGTCATGTTTTAATAAGGAATAATGGTAACACACTTAAGCTGAAAAGGTAATTACCATTGGTTATAATGTCGCAAAAATTTCGTTTAGGGATACACATGAGAGTATTAACGGGTATTCAGCCTTCGGGAGACCTGCATATAGGAAACTATTTCGGCTCTATCAAACAGATGGTCGAAGCACAAAAACACAACGAAACCTTCATGTTTTTGGCAAATTACCATGCCATGACAAGCGTACTCGAGGGGGAAAAACTTTCCCGCCTTACAATGCAAGCGGCAATCGACTTTCTTGCACTCGGTATCGACCCCGACAAAACGGTTTTTTGGGTGCAATCGGACGTCAAAGAGGTGCTCGAACTCTACTGGATACTCTCCTCTTTTACCCCTATGGGGCTCTTGGAACGCGCGCATAGCTACAAGGACAAAACGGCAAAAGGGATCGCGGCGAACCACTCTCTTTTCTCGTATCCCGTCTTGATGGCGGCAGATATATTGCTCTTTAAACCCGACGTTATCCCCGTTGGAAAAGACCAAATCCAACACGTCGAAATCGCACGCGACATCGCTATCAAATTCAATAACCGATACGGCGAAATTTTCAAACTTCCCGAATTTAAAGTAGAAGAGGAAGTCGCAACCGTTCCGGGAATCGACGGGCAAAAGATGTCAAAAAGCTACAACAACACCATCAACATCTTCGGAGAAGAGAAAGAGCAGCTCAAAACGATCAAAAAGATCGTAACGGAGGCGGTACCTTTGGAGGATCCAAAAGAGTTTGAAAACTGTAACGTTTATAACATAGCCAAACTCTTCCTCGACGAAAACGAACTAATTGACTTGCAAAGCAGATACAAAAGAGGGGGAGAAGGGCACGGTCACTTCAAGCTTTATCTAGCCGACGTGATTTGGGAGCATTTCAAAGAGCAGCGCGAGCGCAGAGCCTATTTTGAGTCGCATCAAGAGTATGTACGAGATATTCTAAACAAAGGAGCACTTAAAGCAGGGGAAGAAGCACAAAAGATGATGGATACCATCCGAAGAGCGACGGGGTTGCACTACTAAAAGTCATACGTTTTTTTTACATTTTCGTTTTCCTCCGCGGAGGAAAACTTCATGGAAGCTATTTAATTTTAATAGTTTTAGAAACTATCGGAAATTTTTGCGACCAGATCGGTTCTTTTAGGTCTAAAATGGAATGTACCTCTTCATTAACGAGTCTATAAGAGAGCTTCACTTCCACCTCTTTCGCATCTGCTTCGTTGGAAACTTTTAGCACTCTCTTACCGTTTGCAGGTATGCTCAAGTCTTTCGTCATCTCAACGGCAAGGTGGGGAATCGTCGGTTTGCCGCGTTTACTCACGTAATGGCGCGTTAAAGAGATCGACTTGTGCTCGGCAACGCTATTGCCGTTTTTATAAAACACCTCTACGATAATCTCTCTCGCACCGAAGCCGCTTGGGATATTGTGCGGATGAGGATTGACTATAGTGATGTACGTTTCCCCTTTTTTATGCTCAAGCTCCAAACTCAAAGCACCCTCCCACATATCTTGCGTATGTGCGCCGTGGAAACCGTGGCTTCTGATTTTTCTCATTCTCGGTTTGCCGTCGTCGATTTTCAAAGATGCCGCAACGCCCTCTTTTTTCTCTCCCATATGGCAATCCACGCACGATTTATCCCCTCTTTGGTACTCCTCTTGCATGTTGGTAAACACAAGCCCGTCAACCGAACGATCGTTGGCATGGCATACAAAACAGAGCTTGTCGGAATCTTGGTTCATAAAATCTCTATGTTCCACTTTATGGTACGGTGATTTTGCATCGTCGTAAGGTCCCGTCATAATCCCCGATTTTGTCCACTCTACACGGTTAATACCGCGGAAACTCTCATCCCTGTCTGTATGTATTTTGTCGATATTGTGGCACACGACGCAGTTGATCCCCTCGCTGATCTTGTCGTCTGCAAGTGCTTTGTTGACTTCGGAGTTTTTATCTAGGTGCATAACCGCCATAATCTCGTAGTCTATCCCCGTTTGCGTTACGGAGATTCTGGGGTTGTGGCATGTAGCACACTGTACCTTTACGCCGTTGAGGCTTTTTCTTGTTTTACGGCTAACGTATTCCGTAGTTGCACGCAGATACTCGTCTTTATCGTAATGGGATTTTGCATGCCAAGACTCTTCCCAATCTTTTACGATATGAATGTGACACGCTTTACATTTTTCGGAGTCGGCAAACCGTTCACCTACCTCAACCGGCTTTGCTCCAAAAAGAAACGTCAAAGACAAACATGCCAAAAAAACTACTCTCATACTTTTTCTCCTCTTTTTTTATCTAACCACACCATCAAACCTTTTTGTGCATGAAGCCTGTTTTCCGCCTCGTCGAAAACGATATCGGCATGTGCTTCAAGCACCGACTCGCTCACCTCTTGACCGCGATACGCAGGGAGACAATGGAGAAACTTTGCGTTTTTCTTCGCCAAACACATCATCAAATCATCTACCATATAGCCTGCAAATGCTTTGACGCGCTCCTCTTTTTCATCCTCTTGCCCCATCGAAGCCCATGTGTCGGTCGTGACGATCGTAGCACCCTGAATCGCCTCTTTAGGATCGTTGGAAACCTTTATAACCGCGCCGCTCTCTTTTGCCATACGCAGTGCATCGCTTAGAACCTCGCTTGCAACCTCGTACCCCTTGGGGGTTGCAATACGCAGTTCAAAACCGAGTTTAGCGGCAAGCATAAGCCACGAATGGGTCATGTTGTTTCCGTCTCCCACGTACGCTACTACAGCGTCTTTTTCGATGCCGTACTCTACCATCGTCATATAATCCGCCAAAAGCTGCACGGGGTGGTAGGTATCGGTGAGTCCGTTGATAACGGGGACTTTTGAGTAAGAAGCAAACTCTTCGAGTTTGGCATGTTCAAACGTGCGAATCATAACCATGTCGCACATGCTCGAAATTACACGCGCCGTATCTTTGACGGGTTCGCCGCGCCCGAGATGGATGTCGCGGTTGGAGAGAAAAAGCGCATGCCCGCCGAGCTGGTACATCCCGACCTCAAAACTCACGCGCGTGCGTGTAGAACTTTTTTCAAAGATCATCGCCAAGGTTTTATTTTTAAGCTCATGCTTGAGCACTCCGGCTTTTAAATCTTTCTTGATCGCCAAACCTAAATCGATTATCTCCAAGATCTCCTCTTTCGTGAAATCTCTTAATGTTAAAAAGTGTCTCAATCTATTTCCTAAATTTTTATTGGTAGCTATTTTAATATAGTTTTCTTTAATTAAGCAAAAACTATTTGTTTTTCATCAGACTTCTTTGCTTCCTAAGAAGCAAAAGCTTTAGTCGCCTACAGAAAAAAATTTAGTTTTTTTCTGCATCAGGCTTTAGCCTAGATGCGGCGCAAGCATAGCTTAACGGACTTGTTCGTTAAGCGCTTAACATTGTAGTAGTTTTGCAACCTCTTTGGCATGGTAGGAGATAATGATATCCGCACCCGCACGCTTAAACCCGATCATCGTCTCCATAACGACGCGCTCGTAATCGATCAGATTGTTCACCCCTGCAAATTTGAGCATCGCATACTCCCCGCTGACGTTATACACCGCCAGAGGGAGCGTCGTGTTGTCTTTGATCTCACGGACGATATCAAGGTACGCCAAAGCAGGCTTTACCATCAAAATATCCGCACCCTGCGCTTCATCGGCAATACTCTCTGCGATCGCTTCACGGCGGTTTGCAGGATCCATCTGATACGATGCACGATCGCCGAAACTAGGGGTAGATTCCGCCACGTCGCGGAAAGGTCCGTAGTAACCGCTGGCAAATTTGGTCGAATAACTCATAATCGGCATATTCTCATACCCTGCACTATCAAGCGCTTCTCGAAGCGTTGCGATAATGCCGTCCATCATCCCCGAAGGGGCTATCATATCCGCACCCGCCTTGGCATGTACGATCGCTTGCTGCGCCGAGATTTTAAGCGTCGCATCGTTATGCACCGTTTCGTGTTTATGATCTAAAATGCCGCAATGACCGTGATCGGTGTATTCGCAAAAACACAGATCGGTTACGACAAACATCTCGGGATGCTCTTTTTTAATCGCTTTGATCGTCGTTGCAATAATCCCGTGATCGCACAGTGCATCGGAACCTACCGAGTCTTTAACGTCGGGGATACCAAAAAGGATAATCGCGTAGATTCCCAGTGTTTTAAGCTCTTGGCACTCTTTTAAAATTTCGTCGATGCTCATCTGATACACCCCCGGCATAGACGCGACTTCGGTTTTGATCCCCTCTCCGCTGCGTACGAAAAGCGGATAGATAAAATCATTTACACTTATAGTTGTTTCACGCGTAAGTGCGCGCAGATGCTTATTTAAACGAGTTCTTCGAAATCTTTGGAACATACTCAACCTTTTTTTGATATAATCATTTTTTTTAAAATATTACCCTTTTAAAGTTTAAACAAATGAATATAGAAATTTCTCAAATCGCAAATCTCCCTTCAAAATTCGGTACTTTTAAGGTAAAGGCCTTTAAAGAGGGGATCAAAGAGCATCTTGCTATCTACACCGAAAATCTTCCTCAGACTCCCCTCGTGCGTATCCATTCGGAGTGTTTGACGGGGGACGCGTTAGGAAGTCTTAAATGTGATTGCGGCGATCAGCTTGCCTATGCGCTGCGCCTTATCGCCAAAGAGGGGGGCATGGTGATCTACCTGCGCCAAGAGGGAAGAAACATCGGTCTCTTAAACAAAATAAACGCCTACGCTTTACAAGATAAAGGTTTTAACACCATAGAAGCCAACCACCAGTTGGGATTCGCCGCCGATGAGAGAACCTACGAGATCGTCACGTTTATTTTGCACCATTTCGGCATCGAAAAAATCAAGCTTTTAACGAATAATCCGAAAAAAATAGATACGATCGAAGACGTAGAAGTGGTAGAGAGGATCCCCATCATTATGGAAACAAATCCCCATAACGAAGGGTATATCAAAGTGAAAAAAGAGGGTATGGGGCACCTTTTTTAAAGGCTACTGCCCCTCAAACCGCTTCTATTTCTCGGCTACGGAAAAATTAGTGGAACTTGGAATCTTGCAGCGCATTGATACGGCGCTCGCAAGAGCTCATCACACGTAAAAGTTCGTTGGTAAACTCTACGAGCTCGCGATAGTACACCTTGGCTTTTTCCACCTCTAGGGGGCTTACTTTGTTTTCCCCGCGAATCTTTGCAAAAATCCCCTTCTTCTCCTCTTTAAAGAATATAAGGTAGATTTTATAGTACTGCTCGTGCCATCTGGCATGAAAACTCTCTAAACTATAATAAAATTGGGAACCTAAAACCTCGCGCAGATGCTTCTCGTGGGAATAGAGCCATTTTCCGTATTCGCACTCCCTTTTTGAAACGGTCGTCGGATCTTCGACGGCTTTTCCGTTTATAAGCAAGTCGATCTTCTTCATCTGCTCTTCGTGAAATGCTCTTGCTGTTTTTAATGATTCGAGTGTTTGTTGTTTCGTCATCTAAAATCACTTTTATAAATTTTGCAGATTATTACATAGCTTTAATAAAAATATTATATAATGACTCAAATCTTGAATATCAAGGAACAACAAATGCCAACGCCAATCAATGAACAAATACAACTTAGTACGAAAAAATATATCGTTTCTAAAACAGATGCCAAAGGGATCATCGAATACGGAAACGACTATTTCGTGGAAATCTCGGGTTATACCGAATCGGAACTTATCGGAAAGCCCCACAACATTATCCGCCATCCCGACATGCCGCGCGTCGTTTTTAAAATGATGTGGGATCGCATCAACAGAGGCAAAAATATTATGGCGGTCGTCAAAAACATGGCAAAAGACGGACGCTACTACTGGGTCGTGACCGAATTTGAACCTAAAATCGACCCGATCTCCAACGATATCATCTCCCACACCGCTTTTAGAAAAGCCGCACCCCAAAAGGCGATCGATACGATGGAGCCGATTTATCAAAAACTTTTAGAGATAGAAAAAGACGGGGGTATGGAGGCAAGCGAAAAATACCTACGCGGCTTTTTTGAAGAAAAACGCACAACGTACGACGAGTTTATGGACCGAGTCATAGGCAACACGGGACTCTTTAGAATCTTTTTCAACACTATGAAAAAGCTTTTTTCCTAAACCCTCTTACTCCATCCTCAGAAAAAATAAGATAGAATATCCTTTTTACGAAGGACTTTCTATTGGATTTTAAAGCACAATTTGCCAAAGACGGCATCGTCGTTTCAGACACATTCTTTCACTACATACAAAAATACAAAGAGCATCTTTTTAAATGGAATAAAATCCACAACCTCACGGGCGCAAAAGATATCAAAACCATCGATCATTTCATCTACGACGCCGTGTATCCCGTATCTTTTTTACCCAAAGTAGACACGCTTATGGATATAGGTACGGGTGCAGGCTTTCCGGGGATGATCCTCGCTTTTGCTCTTCCAAATACCCGAGTTACCCTCGTCGAGCCTTTGGCGAAGCGGGCAAGTTTTTTGCAATTCATTAAAGCCGATCTGCATCTTGATAACGTCACCGTGGTAAAAAAAAGGGTCGAGGAAACGGAGCCGCAAATTTTTGATCTTATAACCTCGCGCGCCGTAACCGATACGACCATGCTTTTAGAGCTGAGCAAAAATTTTCGCGATGCGCACACGAAACTCCTTTTTTACAAAGGGGAGAAGGTGTTTGACGAAGTAGATAGCTCTCTTAAACACAAAATTATCCAAACGCATAACAGACACTATTTACTTTTAGGAGAGAACTGATGTTACTAAAAATATTGCTTCTTGTAGGGGTTGTTGCCCTTGTTTATTTTATTTTTTTCAAGAAAAAGCCGTTAACGAACTCCTCGCAAAACGGGGATGATACGGGCGACGAGATGGTGGCATGCCATACTTGCGGCACCTACGTCACGCTAGAAGATGCCCTTCTCTCAAACGGAAAATACTACTGCTCGCAAGAGTGTTTGGAGCAACGAAAATGATACTCTTAGGTCATAGATTTATCCCAAGCGAACCGCTTTACCACATCGCTGCAATCGATGCAATCGAGGGAACCCCCTCTTCAAGCGTCGTTTACTTCGAATTTAGCGAAACAAATCTCGACATTATTGAGCATTGCCGTCTTAACGACGTCCCTTTTGCTTTGTACGCCGCAACTCTTAAAGAGGTGATCTACGCCTCCGCCCTAGAGGCACTCTATATCGTCATCCCCAAAGAGCTTGCCAAAACTACTCAAAAGATCGCCGATGCCTACCTCTTTGATGCAAAAATATTGGTCGCGTGCGACGACGAAGATGCTATTGAAGAGCTTGCTATTTTAGGTGTCGACGGGGTCATTTTTCCTAACGGAATCGTCAAGGTTAACGCCTGATGCTTGGCATGAAAAGATTTAAAAATCTCCGTTGCTAAGAACGATAATTTTAGCTGCATTGTTAAGATCTCGCGCCTCGAAAACCACTTCTCTTCTGTCATTGACAACACCTAAATAGGTCATCTTGTTTTGAACCAACTCAAACTCCAAAAGCGCAACATCTTCCAAAAGTTCGCGCGCAAGCGTTTGTGTCTCGATAAGGTTGACCTCGGCGTCCTCTTTGGCAAACAAGAGAGCAAATACCTTGTTCAACGAGACCTGATTGGAGATTTGCGTCATATATTTGGCTACCAAAAGATCGGAAAGGATTCTGTTTTTGATCCCCGAATGTGCCAGATGTTCCGATACGATCGGATCGTCGATCAAAAAGACGAATTTTTCTAAAACCCTATCATCGTAAAAACTCTTTAAATGGAGTGCAATACGGTAAAGAAGCTCGTCTTCCAAATTTAAAATCACCGCATCAATCGAGGATTCCCTCTCCCCTTCGTACAACCAAGCATCAAAGAACTCTTTCTCAAAAAGGGTGGACGCCTCGGGGTTAAGATAGGTCAGTTTGGAGTGTTGCATATCTAAAAGTTCGTTGGCATCTATGGCGCGTTTTGCGCCGAGCACCAAAATATTTTTTACGAAAATCTCTTTAGGTTGCTCGATTTTAAAGCGGTGTTCTTGTTTAAAAGGCAACTCTTTAAAAGCAATACGGTGGCGATCGGATGCAATAAACAAGAGCCAATCGTTTTGGGTAATCGTCGCATCCAGAGCATTAAGCAAAAGGCTGAACTCTCCCCCGACACTTCTGCTTATGCCGACTAAAAGCCCCTCCTCGCGTCGTAAAACGATATCACGATAGCGCTCACCGATAAGATTGTGCCGTGCGGAATCGATAAAATAAAACTCGTGCCCCTCAAACGACAGAAGTTCCGACCAGATATTGTAATAATCTATATTAATCATCGAAAGGTTTAAAATGTTTGATAAAATCGTCTCGGGCGCAAGCGGCAAAAATAAGGAATGGGTCGATTTTGCAACGATATCCCCAGCATGCACGCACTCGGAGAGTTCCACAACGGCTTTTACGGGTTTATGGGCGACAAGTTTTGTACGCAAATAATGCTCAAACTCTTTTTTATGGAAAAGAAGATTCACTATACGGATATTATTGTTGTCTTGCACAAACGGATCTTCAATGTTGCAATCTTGCAAAACGATAATTGCGTATACATTTAAAATAGATAAACTTTTATAACGTTCGTACGACAAAACGTCGCCGAAACGTACATATATCTTGATCGATCGGTAGTTTGCCGTATGCAGGTGTTGTTGGAGTTTTTCTATATCTTTTTCATGCCCCGCGAGAATCACCACCTCATGGATATCTTTTTGGTCTTCATGCAGTTTGTCGAGCTCTTCTAAAATCTTCTCGATTTTGGGATTGTAATTGACGATGAGCGTATGATCGACACCGTGATATGCAAGCATCCCGCCGCGGATATCGCGAAAGATATTCTCAAGCCATGAGCTCAAAACCGAAATAACGAACCCTGCGATCACGATCCCAAAAAGCATTAAAAAGAAAGAGTATACAAGCCGCAGCGGCTCGTCTTTCATAAGAGCAAGTGCGGGAGGATCGATAAACAAAAGGTAGCTGTTTTCGATAGAACCGACAAACAAACTACTCAGGAGCACCACAAAAAATCCCACAAAAGTGACAAATCCGAGCTGTTTAAAAACGCTTAAGAGAGCGAACCACTCTTTTATATTATTGAGGATGCTTTTGTATCTATTCCATAGACGCATCGATTTTTCTTTCTATTTCGGATTTCAGCGAAGTAAGAACCTCGTAGCTAAACGTTCCCGCCGCTTTGGCGATTACGCGGGCGTCGTTAAATATCTCTATCTCCTCCTCTTCGCAAAGAAACGAGCTGTTGTCCATCGAGATGCGCCCGAGAAGCTTGTGCCCTTTTGGGGTGACGTAGTTATTTGAGAGGGAGCGGAAAAATCCGTCGCCGTAGCCGAAATCGTAATTGCTCACGATGCAATCTTCTTGTGCTTCGTAAGTACCGCCGTAGCCGATACGCTCGCCCGTTTTTAACACCCTTTGGGAGTTTTTCTTGGCATGTACGCTGAGTACGGGCTGAAAATCCCACATGCCAAACACTTCGGGCATCTCCATACAGCCGTATGCGGCGATTCCCACCCGCGCCATATCTTCGCTAAAGTCGCTCTCGCGCAAAAGTGCCGCGGAGTTGCAGGAGTGAAACCGTAAATCTCCGACTCCAAACTCACATGCCAAGGTTTTTGCGACCTCTTTGGCATGTGCAAAATTCTCCTTTTGCCAAAACCACTCGCCCGAGAGTTCATCCGCGCTGCGATGGTGGGTAAAGACACCCTCTAAATGCAACCCTTGCGCTTGAATCTTCTCAAACGCCTCGCGCATCTGCTCGATTTTCACACCGTTGCGGTGCATCCCCGTATCGACTTTAAGCTCCACTTTCACGCCCGCGGGAAATGTTGCGATCGCATCCAAATCGTTGATCGTATAGCGGATTTTTTCCGACGGGGTGCTCGCCTTGTCCGCCAACACCAATATATAAGAAAAAAGGTGCTCGATCTTGCGCGCTTCCGCTTCGGTTTGCACTACCGCTTTGGTGATGCCGTACTCACATGCCATTTGAGAAACTTCCAAAAGCCCGTGACCGTACGCGTTATCTTTTAAAACAAGAGCGATTTTATCTTTTGTTTTGGTAAGAGAGGTAATAATGTCGAGATTATTATAGTAATGTTTTTTATGTAAAATGATTGTAGCCATGAGCGCAATTATAGCAAGAAAAAAATGTTACACTCCTCCGAAAAAGGTAAAAAAAGATGAAAAATTTTATAGCAGAGTTTAAAGAACAAAGTTTCACCCAAATCGCATTCCCGCATGCCAAGAGCGACTGGGTCGAATACCTAGAGGATGCGCAGCAAACCTTTGAGAACATCATCCGCGCCATCATAAAATTTCAAAAATGTCTAGTGGTTTGCAACGACGTAGAGAGCGTAAAGGCAAGATTTGAAGAGCATCCCAACCTCTTTTTTA
>Ga0265295_1009286_pt1 | contig 10570 bp, 6 predicted proteins | sample Munlansysbiofilm_FD_192503 | JGI IMG/M metagenome (GOLD analysis project Ga0265295, IMG submission 192503) | Leachate microbial communities from a municipal landfill in Southern Ontario, Canada - Methane capture system biofilm | ecosystem: Engineered > Solid waste > Landfill > Unclassified ... | reverse complement strand
GCATTGGTGGCGGCCAAGGATTTGCAATGCTCGTTCGAAATCCTAATGTGTAGCAATTAAAGACTAAGAAGCCAGAGAATCATCTCTGGCTTCTATGCTTTTATTAAGGCCGACTTGTCAAATCTTCGTAAAGCATTTATAATGATGATATTAAAGCGATGATGGGAAGTAGTAGAGTGATTTGTCGGCTGACAGGAAGCAAACATGATATTGAGATTGTTTGTCTGCATGACCCCTTGAATTCATCCCGGAGTGTGGGCAATCCCCAACGTTAACCTCGTTACGGTCAATTAAGAGCATGATTGACTTCATGAATCAGGATGGTACCGCGAGTTCACATCGTTCCTGGGGAATGATGTTTTTTTATGGAAGGAGAAACCATATGGATTTGCAATATTTAATAAACGAGTTAGAAGTTGAGTTGCTTGCCGTTCATTCTCGGCAACAATTGAATGATCTCCGTGTAAAATACTTAGGGAAAAAATCGGTTGTTCAACAAGCAATGTCACAATTTGGAAAGCTTTCAGCTGCTGAGAGGGCTGTTTTTGGACAACAAATCAACCAGGTAAAGACGGTTATTACTGAAAAGTTTGCTTTGAAAAACGATGAAATAGAAGCATTGGACCTAGCTAATAAACTTGCTGAAGAAGAGGTTGATATTTCTCTACCAGGAGATACATTTACTGCTGGTTCTAAAAGTGTGATTCAAGCCGTTGTTGATGAAATAACATCTTTAGGGATGGGGTTGGGGTATGAGATTGCTGAAGGACCCGAACTTGAAACCGATCATTATAACTTCGAAATGCTCAATCTTCCTAAAGACCATCCTGCACGGGATATGCAAGATACTTTTTACTTGGATGAAAAATGGTTGTTACGAACTCACACCTCTCCTGTTCAAGCTCGAACCCTTTTAATGAAGCAAGGAAAAGGGCCAGTCAAAATCTTGTGCCCCGGGAAAGTGTATCGTCGTGATAACGATGATGCCACACATTCCCATCAGTTTTATCAAATTGAAGGCCTAGTCGTTGATAAGAATATCACTATGGCAGATTTAAAAGGGACCCTTGATTTGTTGGCAAAAAAGATGTTCGGAGAAAAACGTACGATTCGTTTGCGTTCTTCGTATTTTCCTTTTACTGAACCCTCTGTCGAGGTAGATGTTTCCTGTTATGTATGCAACGGAAAAGGCTGTTCCTTATGCAAGCAAACAGGATGGATTGAAATTCTAGGCGCTGGAATGGTTCATCCAAATGTGTTAGAAATGGCAGGATTTGATTCCAAGATTTACCAAGGATTCGCCTTTGGAATTGGGGTTGAGCGCATAGCAATGTTGCGATATGGCATTGATGATATTCGCCATCTATACAGTAATGATTTGCGTGTCATTCGTCAATTTGCCAAGGAACGGTAGGAGGAATCAAAATGTATTTAAGTTGGAATTTCTTGAAAAATGCAATTCAGATGGATGGTATCACACCCGCTGAATTTGCTGAAAAATTTACAATTTCTAAAATTGAAGTTGAATCATTTGCTCCCTTAGCACAAGGGAACCATCTTGTGATTGGTTTTGTAAAAAGTTGTATCGACCACCCTGAATCAGATCATCTTCATGTTTGTGAAGTCGATATTGGCTCAGAGGTACGTACCATTGTATGTGGAGCTTCAAATGTTGCTGCGGGGCAAAAAGTAATTGTTGCTTTACCAGGAGCAGTACTCCCAGCAAAAGGGGTCACAATTCAACATTCTACTATCCGAGGGATCCCTTCCGAAGGCATGATCTGCTCGTTACAAGAGCTTGGACTTCCGGAAAAGTTTTTACTTGGGGATGGAAATGATGGAATCGAAGTTTTACCAGAGGATGCTCCTATCGGTCATCTAAATCCCTTGGAATATCTTGGATACGATGATGTCCTATTTGAATTGAAGCCTACCCCCGATAGGGGAGATGCTCTTTCCTTACAATCCTTAGTTTATGAAGCTGCTGCAGTGGTTAACCGTCCCATCATTCATCCACTGTCTATTCCAATGATTCAAACCGATATACCTTCAAGTTTTCAATGTTTTACTGAAACAGAAGCGTGCTCCTATTTTTCCATTCAAGCAGTGTCAAACATTGCAATCAAGCCTTCTCCTCGCTGGTTACAAACATTCTTAATGGCCCATGGGATTCGGAGCATCAATAACGTCGTTGATATTGGAAACTATGTCATGCTATTAACCGGACAGCCATTGCATATGTATGATGCAGATAAGCTTCCTTCAAAAACTTTTGTCATTCGACAAAATCAGACCGGAATGTTTCATGCTTTAGATGATAAGAAATATCCTTTGAGTGAAAAAGATGTTGTAGTTACTTGTGGGGGAAAAGCTGTTTCGTTAGCAGGAGTTATGGGTTCATTATCAACTCTCATCGATGCTAATACAACCAACCTTGCAATCGAAGCTGCGCATTTTGATGGACCCTCGATTCGTGCGACCTCTCAACGACTTCAGCTTATTTCCGATTCCTCGATTCGATTTTCTAGAGGCATTGATCCCACACGCTCAGTTGATGCTTTATCCCTTGCAATATCTATGCTTAAGCAATATGCAAATGCCCAAGAAGTGGAAGAAGTATCACAGTCATCGATTCCCACTCCATCCAAAGCTTCTTCCATCATGCTAAGTTTACAAAATATTAATCGCTTATTAGGAACCAATCTATCCTCTGAGCAAGTAGAAGACGCACTTCGTCGACTTCAATTTTCTATTAACTTAGTAGCTGATAAATTATGGGAAGTCACTCCACCTTCTTATCGTCTTGATGTTAAAATTGAAGCAGATGTTATTGAAGAAATCATTCGTCTTGTTGGCTTTGAGAAGCTTCCTTTAACATTACCCATTCTAACCACCATCGGCGAACTTTCAGATACTCAGAAAAAACGGATGTTCATCCGCAATCACTTATTAGAAATTGGTCTACACGAAGCAATGTCTTATACGCTTGAATCCGCTGATAAAGTAGGAGACTTCTGCGTTTTATCGAAGCAAACAATATCATCCAACAATGCATTAGCGTTGTCTTTACCCATGACTTCTGATCGAACACATTTACGAAGAAGCATCATTCCATCTTTGCTTGAAGCCATGCGATTCAATCAAGCACGTGGATATCAAGATATTAATTTTTATGAAATATCCAATTTGTACCATACCTATCAAGATGCTTCTGAACATTTAGGGATTTTATTATCGGGAGAACTCTCTCGTACTATGTGGAGAAGTCCAAAAATATTAGACTTCTATACCATAAAAGGATTAATTGAAAGTATTCTTCAGTTGCTTGGAATTGAAACTTCACGTTTTGGTTGGCAACGCGTGGAATCTGATAACCAATATTATCATCCCGGACGTAGCGCTTATCTAACCATTGGAAAACAAAAAGTAGGTGTCATTGGACAAATTCATCCTCAAATGTCTAAAAAATACGAAATTAAGGATGCCTATATAGCAGAACTAGATCTCGAAGAATTGTTTGCACTGAAAACATCACGAACAAAGTTTTCTTCTCCAAATCCCTATCCCTCCATTCGTCGTGATATCGCCGTTATTATCTCCGAACATACTCCTGTTGAATTATTATTAAAAACCATTAAAAAAGTGGGACGGTCATGGGTAGTGGATGCTCAGGTTTTTGACATCTATCGAGGTGCCCCCCTTGAAGAAGGAATGCGCTCGGTGGCAATCATGGTCCGCTATCAAGATAGTAAACGAACACTGCGTGACCAAGAAGTCAATGAGCTCCATGAAAAAGTAATCACTGCACTCGCCAATGAACATCAAGCAGTGCTTCGTACTTAGGGATTCGCTATGATTCAATATCGAAGAATAAAGATTGCTGCCTTGCTTCTTGGTTTGCTTCTTTCTAGTTGTGCTCCAACGCTATCCATGCCTGAAAACTACATCGATCAGACTTACTCTGAAATTCGTGCCTTGATTGAAGAAGAATCAAATGTAATCTTTTATGCCGGAACAGACCAATGTTCCATCTGCAAAGAGTATAAAGAAGTCTTGAGAACGTATCTTCCTAACCACTCTTCGCATCGCATGATTTATCTCAACATGCAACAAATTTCTTCCCTCGATTACTTAGAACTCTTCAATGAAATGAATGATTACCTTATTGCCAATGATCGTGACGATAATCTTCAGGGGGGCGAACGTTATTTTGGAGTTCCCACTACATTTGGATATCAAAATGGGGAGTTAGTGTATGTCAAAATGGGCCTGCTCTCTGAAAACCAACTGAACACTTTATACGATGAATTATTGAACTAAAAAAGGGGAAATTCCCCTTTTTATTCGGCATAATTGAAATCTTTCACTGTGGACATGGTATTGCTACGAACCACACATAATGTACGATCGACCAGTGGTGCTATATCAGCCATTTTTTCAGGTGGTGCTGAGAGAATCGCTTGTAACCCAAACCCTCGGAGTAATTTAACACTTTCTTGGATACGATCACTATCCATTTTTGAGAATGCCTCATCAAAAATGATAAGTCGAATGCTGCTATAGCGTTCGTTCGAAGAATAGACACGATACGCTTGTGCAAACGAAGCGAGTACAGAGATGTAAAAAGGCGTTTGTGTTTCGCCACCGGATTTCTTCAACAAGGTGCGTGACAAGTGTTGTTTTCGGCCATGGGAATCCGAAACGATTAAATCGAATTTTAAGTAGGATCGGTAATCCGTAAACTTCGCAATATTTTGTTCCAATTCCGACCGCATATCAGTGTTATTGTCGACAAAAGTAATTTGCCTAAATAGGTCTTCGATTGTGGTTCCATACTTCTGCTGAAAAGGCTCACTTGCGATATCTTGACCGGATAGTAACATTGGGTCGTTAATCATTTCATAATAAGGACGGAATTCAGGCCGCGGTGTTACAATAAAACGATAGGAATCAGAACCAAACTTGGAATGTAGTAGCGCATCGTTTAATGCTTCAATTTGGGAGATAACCATGTCAAAATTCGCTTTCAATTTTGCTAAGAAATCATTTTGAAATTGACTCATGGCTTGTTCTTTGGCCATATGAATTTTTTCTTGATATTGGGTTAACTTGACTGTGCCCAAATTATAATATTCGGAGTCATAAAAATCATTATGTAGAGCATTTACATCGTTGGTTGCCTGATAGATTGCAGAATAACGAGTCCGCGATTGAACAAATTGCTTCCAAAGTTCGGTTAGCCGTGACTGTGTACGGTCAACAAATGGTTTAATCGTAGAGAGGATGGTATTAGCATTTCCGTATTGCTCCAAAGCATTTACAAAAGCAGGTTCCGCAACAGTGAGAGCCCAAGTTTGATCAAATTGGTGTTGGATTTCCTCTTGATATCGCTTTTGGTTGGCTGTCAATTGTGGCAAAGATTCTGTTTTCATCCGTCTCAAATTGGTATCTGCTTCAAACACCTCGCGTTGCAGCTCACTTTTCTCCGCTTCTAATTCCGAAACTAAATCTTCCACTTCATGAATACGACGATTTAATGTATCCAAGTAGTTGGTCGACAACGATGACAGTGTATCATCAAGAGCTTCGATTTGACCATCCAAACGATGTAAGGATTCCTGATTGCCACTTTCTTGCATAAAGGTGCGAATATCATTGGTGCTCAGGGATTCAAGTTGCATGATTGTTTGATAGATATCAAGATCTTCCATGCGAACATCGTGCTCATTTTTAAGATCGTACAGTTGTTTTTCAATCACAGAGACATCACTGGATAAGGATTGGAAGCCGATAAAGCTACGCATGTTAGCAGTGTTAAGCTGTCGCGCAACATAATTTTGATAAAGCATACCTGTGCGAGTGATGGAGCGAGGGTAATCTCGCAAATGTGATAAATCATCACATTTTATCAAAGAACCAAGTAAGGTTGCCAAATACGCCTTTGCGGCATCATTATTAAATGTAAGTTCTTCAAAAATTGAGCCATGCTTCACATTAGGAGTGGAACGCGCTACTTTTTGGGTGTCAATAATACCAAACTCGCTGATTCGCATTGTCTTTCGAAGCTCATCATATGCTTCGATGGCATCATCCACATATTTGGGATCAACCATCAAGTAAAAACGTTGAGTATTCAAATAAGTCTCTAATGCAGTGCGCCAACTTTCATCGTGGATATCCACGCAGTCCGCGAGAAATTGAACCTTGATAGGGGAGTGGTGTTTCTTTGTCAATGCTGCCTCAATCGATGCTTTAAACTCAATCAAACGATTATCATAAGGCTTGGTGCCACTCGCAATTTGCTGACGTTCATTTTTTAAGGCTAACAATTCATCACGAAGAGCTTTGAGCCGAGATTGTACTTCGTAGGACTGGACACGAATATGTTCTTGGAAGTTATTCATCGCTCGTTGTAGTTCAACAAGTTCCTGTTCATTAAGCTCAAAATAACCTTCTGTAGAGGGAGAGGGAAGTAATTCTTCAAGCGTCTTTATCTCTGCAAGTGAATCGTCATCGTTTTGTTCAAGAAAATATTGACGATACTCAGGCATTTGATTTTTCCAATGTTGAGTCAACTCTTTGAAAGAATAGTGAATCATCTGTAAACGTTGCTCCACTGATTGACGTTCTTTTTTAAGACGTTCTCGATCAGTTTCCAATTGTTTTTGTTGGGCATAGACATCGGAAGAATATTTCTCTTTTAATAAACGATCCCGCTTGATTTTCGCTTCTTCCAATTGAGATTCACATCCCGTAAGAATCTCTCGTTTGTCTTGAACTTCATTGTTCCAGTCGACGATTTGTGCTTCAACATCGTCAACTTGCTTGGTAAGTGCTTGAAGTTCAGCGCGTCTCAACATATACTTTGAGACTTGAAGTCCTTCTTGTTCCTTTTGAAAGTTGGCGAAGGCGGCATTAATTTCTTGTAGCAGTTTCACTCGCTCTGAAAGTTCAGCAGCTTCAATTTCCAACTGCTTATAATGACGGATATTATCCTGCATGGTATGAACATCAATGGAATGAGTGACATCACAAACATATTCGGTAATAAACGTTTCGATGTTAGTAATGGGAGAAAATGGGATGGCTTTTTTAAACAAAGAAAAGAAATTGTTGTTCAAACCACCAAACTTTTCCTTAATAAACTCCCGATAAGATTGATTGGACTCAAAAAAACGAACATCCAAATTAGGAAAACGATTGATAAAATCCAAGCGTAAGGTTTTTTGATCCATAGGAACATTGAGTTGTACGAAATGATGTTCAGGAATTTTGTCATCATAACAGAAGAACTTTCCGTTATAAGAACCATCTTCAAAATTATCAAATACTATTCCTACAGTAAAATAGGTTTGATAAAAATCATCATAGAATTGCATCGCAACATACGAAGCAAACCGCCCATTTCGCAAATAAAGAGCACTTCCATCGTCTTGATCACCGATTTCACATCGTAAATATCCCTTTAAACTTCGACTTGATTTGTCGGAAGCGGATTTATTGAAAAAATGTCCCGTAGTGTCTCCAAGAATAAGAAGTTGAATGGCATCAATGATGGTCGTTTTTCCGGAAGCGTTTTTCCCTGTTAAAAAATTAATATCTTTAAACTCGAGTAGTTCATAAGAAAAGTAATGCCAGTTGATGAGCAGTAGTTTATCAAGCTTCTTCATGCTGCATTTTCCTCCCCTTGAGTGATTTCAGTATCATCGTCTTCATGAAATATCATCTTATAGATGGCATTAATTTTTTCGTTAGTGACTACTTTTAAAATTGTAGGATAAAGAACGAACACTGCATCCGAACTATCTAGTTTTCCCTCAAGTCGAGACAAAATGTTATGTTGCAACAAAATACGAAGCGCTGATAAAGTTTCCTTAATGGTCGGGCGTTTGCTCAGTAGTTTCTTATTTAATAAGGCCAATAAGAGATCTGCTGTCGATACGAATACCACATTCCGTGGAGTCGCTTGCTCCCGTGCAGAATCATACATTTCTCGTAGAGTCAAAAGCATGAGAGTCGTAAGTTTATCAAGCCGAACAAGGTTGGCATCATAATTATTATGAAGATGGAGAACTCCTAGGGCATCATCCCGTTCAAGAATATATCCAGCTACTTCTAAATATTCACTAAATAAGGGCATGAATCGCTCTACAAATCGATAATCTCCATTGATCTTTCCAATACGATCCCGTGGCTCATAAATTTCGCGTGTTAAAAACGAATGGGCTAAAAGATGATTGACAATTTTACCAAAACGTTCGCGATCGGCATTGGTTAATGCTTGATAGGTTTCATTCCACATGCTCATTTCTCCTTCGGACAAAATCCATATTGGGAACATCATAGTGATCCCCTTGTTGTCGACCCTGGAGGATTTCCAGTCGATAGAAGGACTCGCTTTCGAATCCTTTTAAAAACGCGTGCATGAGATAGAGAAATGACTCCAATTGCTCGAGAGGCAATTGACTCACATTAACTCGCTCTTCATTTCCCATTTGATCGATGACAAAGCGATTCACTCGCTCAGGGGTAAACCGGGAAAAGCTACTCTGCGCAAAATCTTCTGCAAGTTGATTTGCCAATTCAGCATCAAATTCAGGAAGTTCTAAAGGTTCATCCTCCGTATAGCGAGTGGAAGGGTTACGAGTAAATAATGATCCTTCCTCAATGTAGCCATGGCGGTGTAGTTCAAATGCTTCACCACAAGCATTCAGCAACTTGGTCTCTCCATTCGAGTATTCACGTGCTAATTGTTCGAACAACTTCGTGAGTTTGCCTTTGATCGATTTATCACTGCGTAGAAGATAGCGCATTTTTTCTGTGGCCGCACTCACATAGGCGTTATTTCGTTCATCAATGCGAGAGACTAACTGCTCCAAATCATTGAGTTTATCCACAATCGTGTTCATTTTTGAAAGGATATCTAAATGTGCGCCAGCTTCCGATAATTTGGGGTCTTGAAATTTCGCTTGAACAACAAGTTCTTCAACCACTTCGGAACTTCGCATCCATTGTGATAGAATCTTGAGAATGCTTCCTTTGAAGCGATTAATCGAATCTTTGGTCTTCAATGGATAGTAAATCTGTTGGATAATATCTTTTTGATAGGAATCAAAATGCTCGGCCAAAAGTTGATTAGCGGTTTTAAAACGCCCCAAATTCGTGTAACGACGTTTGAGATTGTGAAACAAAGTTTTCAATGCATCTTCCAATTGCAGGACTTTTTCATGAACGGCAACGAGAGCAGTATAGCGATACGCTCCATGTTCGTTCTCGGAATATTGCAAGGCGCTATACATACCATAAAGATAGGAATTGTATTCCTCAACTTCTTCACGACACATATCATACAATGCATTAATCATTTTTATTGCATAAGGTGGCAATGTTACATATTCGGATAAGCCACTCGTTTTATTGTATTCAATTTCAATCCAACCAGTTTCTTTCAGCCGGCGAATTAAAAAGTGAGCGAGCGAACTCGCTTCTTTCAAGCTTTGAGATGTAATATTGCTATCATCAGCGCTTGGATCCATATCAAACAAAGTGGATTGCAATTCGTTAATTAATTGATTGGTTAATAAACCCCGTTCAATCACAATTTCCTGTTTAAATGTGGTGCGAAGAACAAAAAGCGCTTGGATGTAAACCTCCCGATTTTTCGACGTTAGAATGGTAAAAATGGATGGAGGAATAAGCTCAAACAATTCCATGCGAGTCGTCCTTTCTATTTCTTACTATCATATCATAGCATAAAAAATGCATGAAAACACTCAAAATTAGACTTTGCGAATTGGAAAAATATACAATTCTTGACGTCGCAATAAGTCTTGTTGTTCTCGTGGGAAAATCGAACAATAGACATCACTTGCACGTTTTTCATATTGAAGCAACTCGGGAGCATTTTTTGAAAAGCGTGCTAGGATTGGGATGGGAATATTTTTTCGAATTTGATGGAGATAGGCTTGACCTTTTTCATTCATACCAAGGGGTCTTATGTAGGGAGGTGGGGACTGAAGCCATTTTTGGGCATCGTGACGATTGGTATTCAATAAGACGTGCAATAACGTTCGATTGAGCCGAGCGGCACTATATCGTTTGGATACACAACGTTGAATCATTTCATGATAATGATTGGATTCTTGAGCGGCTTGAATCAACAAATATTCCAATCCTTCACTCATCAAATGAATCTCACGCAATTCTGCAGGTGTTGACGTTAAAAGACGATGTTGCAGGAATGGGAAAAAATCATCCCAAGATGCATACCGGATGTTACTTGTTGGAAACGCAATTGGCATCGCTTGTCCTAAGGAAAGATGATGAATCAAGGCGTATCGAACGGCCTTGGCTGAGGGTAATTGTTGGTCGGTTAAGAATACCTCATGCTCCTCAAAAGGTTGACGAGAAATCGTATGAATGGGAATCTGGAGTTGATCCTTTAGAATGACTTTATAATAGGCATACCCAAGAATATCATTGGGTGTCTCTAGGTGAAATTGATGAACCTCTTCCATTGCTAGAGCCTTGGCTCTGGGGTAACCGTATCCTTGCTTAAGATATTCATGCA
>Ga0265295_1009285_pt1 | contig 10570 bp, 10 predicted proteins | sample Munlansysbiofilm_FD_192503 | JGI IMG/M metagenome (GOLD analysis project Ga0265295, IMG submission 192503) | Leachate microbial communities from a municipal landfill in Southern Ontario, Canada - Methane capture system biofilm | ecosystem: Engineered > Solid waste > Landfill > Unclassified ... | reverse complement strand
ACGCCCGCACAAAAGGGCAGCAACATAAAAACAGGAGGCCACCATGAAAAAAATTATCATCACCACCATCGCAACCACCCTCGCCGCTTCTCCGGTATACGCCGCAACTACCCAGGCTTCCTCCTCAGGCATTTTGGCCTGGGCCTTCTTAGGACTCTGCGGCCTGCTGATAACAAGCCAGCTCATCCCCGCAGTATTGCTCCTCTTCGGGATCGGCAAAGGGCTCAAGAGTGGCAAGGAAGTACCCGAGCACTGAAAAGAATAACCGGACACAACCAACTTAATATATCGAAAAACAAACCCATAAGAAGGAGAGCAATCATGAAAGCACTCATCAAAACCGCCCTGGCCACCCTGATCACCCTCAGCGCCGCCCTGCCCGCAATGGCATCAAGTGCCGGACGCGCCGACCACAGCGGCATCCTGGTCTGGATCTTCCTCGGCTTCTGCGCCCTGATAGTAGTAGCGCAACTGGTACCTGCAACCTTGATGCTGCTCGGCATCGTCAAAGGGGTCGCAGGCAGCAAAGAAAAGGTTGCCGACAACGCCTGAAATTAATTTAATACAATGTAATCCACTCCACAGTCGAATCCACCCGGCTGTGGAGTTTTTTTGTTTTATGCACTACTGCAAATGAAATGATATCCAGACCACCCCCCTTTCCGCTACGCTCCCTTCCCCCCTATTTCATAGGGGGGATTGAGGGGGGTCAGCCCTTTCCCGCCGTGGGATATCCAGACCACCGCGAAGCCCTGGACCACCCCCCTTTCCGCTGCGCTCCCTTCCCCCCTATTTCATAGGGGGGATTGAGGGGGGTCAGCCCTTTTCCGCCGTGGGATATCCAGACCACCGCGAAGACCTAGACCACCCCCCAACCCCCTCCTTGATCGAGGAGGGGGAGCGCAATTGCAGAAACGGTGCCGCACCACAATTCCCCTCCTTACCTAAGGAGGGGTTAGGGGTGGTTGGGTTTTGCTCTTCAATCTCGTTCCCATGCTCCCGCGTTGGAATGCATACTGGATATCCAGACCACCGCGAAGCCCTGGACTACCCCCCTTTCCACTACACTCCCTTCCCCCCTATTTCATAGGGGGGATTGAGGGGGGTCAGCCCTTTTCCGCCGTGGAATATCCAGACCACCGCGAAGCCCTGGACCACCCCCCAACCCCCTCCTTGATCAAGGAGGGGGAGCGCAATTGCAGAAACGGTGCCGCACCACAATTCCCCTCCTTACCTAAGGAGGGGTTAGGGGTGGTTGGGTTTTGCTCTTCAATCTCGTTCCCACGCCCCCGCGTGGGAATGCATACTGGATATCCAGACCACCGCGAAGCCCTTGACCACCCCCCTTTCCGCTCCGCTCCCTTCCCCTCTATTTCATAGGGGGGATTGAGGGGGGTCAGCCCTTTCCCGCCGTGGGATATCCAGACCACCGCGAAGACCTGGATCACCCCCCTTTCCGCTACGCTCCCTTCCCCCCTATTTCATAGGGGGGATTGAGGGGGGTCAGCCCTTTTCCGCCGTGGGTGGTCCAGACCACCCCCAAGCCCTGGACCACCCCCCTTTCCGCTGCGCTCCCTTCCCCCCTATTTCATAGGGGGGATTGAGGGGGGTCATAACACCAAAGGGCGAAAAATTTTTCGCCCCTACTGAATTGGCGCGGCAGTTGGCTGCCGGATTCATCGACATATACTGGTGCCTAGAATTGCGGCCCAAACAATCGCGCCAAACACCAGGCTTACAAATACAGCGGCGGAGCCCAGATCTTTAGCGCGGCCAGAAAGTTCATGTCGTTCATATCCGATGCGATCAACCACCGCTTCAATGGCTGAGTTGAGTAATTCCACCAGCAGAACCTGAACCAGTGCGCCCAGAAGCAGCAGACGTTCAACCATGCTGACCTCGAGCAGCAGGGCCACGGGGACGAGGATAATGGACACAACCACTTCTTGGCGAAACGCCGCTTCATGGCGCCATGCCGCCGCCAGCCCTTTCAGCGAATAGCCTCCAGCCAGAACGATTCGCCGCAGTCCGGTATTTTTCTTTGGGGTAGACATATCGGTTACATCCTCTCCCTGCCGGGGGCGGGGGTTTGGGCTCCGGTGGTGTTCTGCTGCAGACTTCTGGTTGCTGTTTCTATGTAGGCTTGAAGAATGGTGCTCAGTTTTTCGCTTAAAGGCAAATCTTCCACCTCCTGCGCGGAATGCTGGCGCAGATCGTACTGCTGCAGAGTCGGCTTGCGCTCCTCGGGCCAGACCAGAATGTGATTACCCTGCAGGATGGCAACGGTCTGGTCGCTGCCGGAGGGCTTGATGATGGCGAAACCGGGGTCGTCCGCGGGCAGTGCCAGCAGGTCGCGCCCCCAGCATTGGTGTTGCACCTGTTCTCCCAGACGTCCCATGATGGTAGGCACTACATCAACCTGCGACCCGACCCGGTTACTGCGTTTTCCGAAAGCATTCTGGATGCCAGGGGCGAGCAGGAGGAGCGGAACGTGGAAGCGGTTGAGATCCATCTCGGTGATCCGTTCATCATTGCCGAAGCCGTGGTCGCCTACCAGCACGAAAAGGGTCTGCGCATAAAAGGGCATCTCGCGGATGGCGGCAAAAAACTGCCCCAGGGCCCAGTCGGAATAGCGCATGGCGCTCAGGTGTTTATCCACTGCGCCCACACCTCTGACCTCCTCTGTGGGCAGCGGATTTGGCAGGGGATACGGGGTATGGTTGGACAGGGTCTGGAGCAGGGCAAAAAAAGGTTCACCGGTTTGCATCCGTTCAAATTCCTGCACCGCGCGCTCAAACACATCCTGATCAGAAACGCCCCAGGTTGGGTCTTTTACCACCGGATCGATAAAATCGGAGCGTCCGATAAAGTTTTTCATCCCCTGATTGGCAAAAAATCCGAACTGATTGTCCCACGCAAAATCACCATTGTAGAGATAGAGGTTGGGGTAGTTCTTTGCGCTCAACAGGTTGGTCAGGCCGGAAAAGGTATGTGCCCCTTCGGGGATCTGCATCAGGTATTCATAGCCGGGCAGATTCGGGAACGATGTCATGGTGGCAAACAGCCCCTGATGGGTATGGGTGCCGTTGGCAAAAAAACGGGTAAACAGCAGCCCCTCCTCTGCGAGCTGGTCAAAACAGGGGGTGATGTTGTTCTCGTCGCCCAGGACGCCCACATAACGCGCGGCAAAACTCTCAAGTAGAATTACCACCACATTTTTAATCTCCAAAACTCCTGCCGGCGGGGGGGTGTAGATGCGCCGCACGGGAGCTATCTCTTCATCTACCAGGGTTTCATGCTCAGTTATCAGCACCTCGCGGACAATGGCGCGTGCCTGTTCCTCCGGCATAGCGTCATCCCAGAGATCTCCGGTTTCGCGCGAAAAGTGTTTGTTGGCCGCTTTAAAGAGGCTCCTGGTTCCGTTGAGCCCCAGCTGGTTGGTAAATATCGCATTAGTGGTAAAGGCGTCGCCCCAGCGCAACGGTGCCCCCTGCCGCAGGGTACCGCGTGCAGCCAGAACAATCACTACGGCACACAGGATAAAGACGCCGCCCCGTTTCCACCAAGCAAGGGTGCGCTGCGTGGCGGCCTGGGTGCGGGTGCGGCGGTGTAACTGGCGATATCCCAACGCCACAATAACGCTGACTACCCCCCAGATACATAGAAACGTCAGTACCGGGAATCCGTACCAGAGCATGCTGAGCACGGTTTTGGGGTCCTGTTGCATATACTGAAATACGAGGCCGTTGAGGCGCTGGTGGAATTCGCGGTAAAACACCATCTCGATGAGGCCGATCAGGATAGTGACGGAAGTGGCAAACCCGAGCCACAGGAGTTGAAGGGTTCGCCGCGTGCCAGGGTTTGGCCAGAGCAGGGTAAACACCAGGGGGCTGAAAATATAGGCAACCAATTGCAGATCGAAGCGCAGGCCGTTGCCAAAGGCTGCAAGCATGTCCGCGCCGCTGACATTTACGGCCTGGTCAATATTGTACAATAGCAGTGCCAGGCGCAGGATACTGAGAAGCACAAGTAGCAGGGCGGCGCTGGCGCCGAGGAACTTAATCTGGTTGAATGTAGAGGAGGATCTGCTGGGTAGAAAATACATATGTCGTGTTTATCCTGTGGATGGGTAGTGGGCAACCAATTCTGCGCTCAAAAGCATGTGTTGAACGTTATATGGCGCAATGGATGTCTGATATTGGGAAGGACTTTCGTAAAACTCCCGATTTACGCTACTTAAAGCATGCTTTAAGCATGAAATATACCCAAAAACATTCTCCTATACGTAACTTCTTGAGTCAGCTATCATGCTCTGTTACGAATTTCCTCAGAATTTTTGTTATTTATACACGCACATAGCGGAGAAGATATGGATAAACCGTTCATTATCACCATGGGCGACCCGGCCGGAATTGGGCCGGAAATAATTATACAGGCGCTTCTTGCCGGAGCGCTGGGCGCTGGTGCTGGTTCCAATACCGCTGGATTTGTCGTCGCCGGTGACGTTGCGGTTTTGTGTCGCGCCGCTGCGGTGCTCGGGTACAAGCCGGGGGTGGCCGCGAGTACCGGGGCGGAGATGGTGCTTGAATTTCCACAACATAACCTGCGGGTGATGCCGCTGTCGCAGCTCAACCTCGAGCAGACCCCGTTCGGACACATAAGTGCAGCCAACGGACGCGCCATGCTGGATTATATCGAATGGGCCTGCGCCCGCTGCCGCGCCGGCGAGGCGGCGGGGATGATTACCGCCCCGATTCAGAAAGAGGCGATTCACGCCGCCGGGTGCGCATTCCCCGGGCATACGGAGCTGCTGGCGCAGCGCTGCGGGGTGGAGAAGGTAGTGATGATGCTGGCGGGGCCACGCCTGAAGGTGTGCCTGGTAACCACCCATCTGGCGCTGCGGGAGGTCCCCACTGCAGTGACCACCGCAGAGATTGTGGCGACCCTCAAGGTTACACACGCAGCCCTGCAGCGCTATTTCTGCCCCACCGCCGCGCCGCGCATCGCGGTGTTGGCCCTTAATCCCCATGCAGGGGAAGGGGGGCTGTTCGGCGACGAAGAGGAGCGGATTATCGTCCCGGCGCTGGAACAGGCGCAGATGCTGGGGATTCAGGCCAGTGGCCCGCACAGCGCTGACACCCTGTTCCACTTCGCGCTGCAGGGTGCGTATGATGCCGTGGTGTGTATGTATCACGATCAGGGGCTGATACCGCTGAAGCTGCTCCATTTTGACGACGGGGTCAATGTCACCCTGGGGCTCCCCATCATTCGCACTTCGGTGGATCATGGCACCGCGTATGATCTGGCCGGAAGCGGAAAAGCGAGCGCGCAGAGTCTGATCGCCGCCGTCAATATGGCGGTGCAGATGTCCTCATCGGACAGGAAGGTTCACGCATGATCGATAAAATTATTGTCAAGGGGGCGCGCGAGCATAACCTGCAGAATATAGACGTAGAGATCCCGCGCGATAAACTTGTGGTGATCACCGGGGTGTCGGGTTCGGGCAAGTCCACCCTCGCCTTTGACACCATCTACGCCGAGGGGCAGCGCCGCTACGTGGAAAGTCTATCCGCCTACGCGCGCCAGTTTCTGGAGCAGATGGAAAAGCCCGACGTGGACAGCATCGACGGGCTCTCGCCGGCGATCTCCATCGAGCAGAAAACCACCTCGAAAAACCCGCGCTCCACCGTCGGGACCGTGACCGAGATCTACGACTACCTGCGCCTGTTGTTTGCGCGCATCGGCAAAATATTCTGTCACCGCTGCGGGCGCGAGATCGAACCGCAGAGCGTGCAGCAGATTGTAGATCAGGTGATGCAACAGCCGGAGGGGACGCGCCTGCTGGTGCTGGCTCCCCTGGTGCGCGCACGCAAGGGGGAATACAAACGGGAATTGAAACAGCTGCAGGCGGAAGGCTATGTGCGTGCGCGCATTGATGGGCAGATTTATGCGCTGGCCGAGGCGCCGGAGCTGGACAAGAACAAAAAACACACCATTGAGGTGGTTATCGACCGCCTCATTATGAAAGAGGGGCTCGAAGGACGCCTGGCCGATTCGGTGGAGACCGCCCTGCGTCTGGGGGAAGGGCTGGTGCTGGTGCAGGTGGTGGACGGCGAATGTCTGCGCTTTTCCGAAAAACATGCATGTATCGAATGTGGCCTCTCCTACATGGAGATCGAGCCGCGCCTGTTTTCCTTCAATAACCCGCAAGGGGCGTGCCCTGACTGCTCCGGCCTCGGGACGCGCAACTATTTTGATCCGGAACAGATTGTCGCCCATCCGGAAGTGACCCTGCGCGAGGGGGCGATCGAACCCTGGGTGACGCGGCGCGCATATTACTATCAACAATTGCTGGATGCCCTGGGGCAACACTACAATTTCTCCCTCGATACCCCCTATGCCGACTTGCCCGCTGAGATCAGGACGATGCTCATGTACGGTTCCGGCAAGGAGCAGATCCGCTTTTATTACGATCAGGGGGAGCAGCGCCATTACTTTGAAAAAGCCTTCGAAGGGGTGATCCCCAGTCTGGAGCGGCGCTACCGCGAGAGTGACAGCGACAATCTGCGCGAAAAGATGGAACGCTACATGGACATCATGCCCTGCCCCACCTGCAACGGCGCGCGTCTGCGCCCCGAGGTGCTGCATGTGCGCGTGGCGGATAAAAACATCGACGATATCACCCAGCTCTCCATAGCGCAGGCACGTGGCTTCTTTACCACCTTGAAGCTCAGCCCCAAGGACGCCGAGATCGGACGCCGGATTCTCAAGGAGATCACCGAACGCCTGGGATTTCTCGATCAGGTAGGGCTGGACTACCTGACCCTGGCTCGTGCGGCGGGCACCCTCTCCGGCGGGGAAGGGCAGCGCATCCGCCTCGCGACCCAGATCGGCTCCTCCCTGATGGGGGTGCTCTATATTCTGGATGAGCCCTCCATTGGCCTGCACCAGCGCGACAACCGCCGCCTGCTCAACACCCTCAAGCACTTGCGTGATCTGGGCAATTCGGTGCTGGTGGTAGAGCACGACGCCGAAACCATCCTGGAAGCCGACCATGTCCTCGATATGGGGCCAGCCGCTGGCATCAACGGCGGCAGGGTGGTCGCACAGGGCACCCCGGAGCAGATCCTGGCGGATCCTGAATCCCTCACGGGCAAATACCTCAACGGGGTGCTGGAGATCCCGGTGCCGGCGCAGCGGCGCTGCAGTGAGCGCTATATCGAACTCCAGGGCGCCTGCAGCAACAATCTGCAGAATCTGGATGTGCGCTTCCCCCTCGGGGTGCTCACCTGTATAACCGGAGTCTCCGGCTCGGGGAAATCCACCCTGGTTATCGACACCCTGTACCGCGCCCTGGCCCATGAACTCAACCGGAGTCGCGAAAAAGGGGGCATCTATCGCCGCCTCGAGGGGGGCGAACAGCTGGACAAGGTGGTGGATATCGACCAGTCTCCCATCGGGCGCACCCCGCGCTCCAACCCGGCTACCTATACCGGCGTTTTTGGAGATATCCGTAATTTGTTTGCTCTCCTGCCCGAGGCCAAGATCCGTGGCTACAAGCCGGGGCGGTTCTCCTTCAATGTCAAGGGGGGGCGCTGCGAATCCTGTAGCGGAGATGGGGTGATCAAGATCGAAATGCATTTTCTCCCCGATGTGTACGTGCAGTGCGAGGTGTGCGGTGGTAGTCGTTACAATCGCGAAACCCTGCAGGTGCACTATAAGGGGAAAAGCATCGCCGACGTGCTGGATATGACCGTGAATCAGGCGAGCCGTTTTTTTGAAAACATCCCGCGCATCAACAACAAACTCCAGACCGTCAGAGATGTGGGGCTGGGCTATATCAAGCTCGGGCAGAACGCCACCACCCTCTCCGGCGGCGAGGCGCAGCGGGTCAAGCTTGCGCGCGAATTGGGCAAACGTGCCACCGGGCGCACCATCTATATTTTGGACGAACCCACCACCGGCCTCCATTTTGACGACGTGCGCAAACTGATGGAGGTGATCCAGCGCCTGGTGGACACCGGCAATACCGTGTTGATTATTGAACACAATCTGGATGTGATAAAACTTGCAGACCACGTGATCGACCTCGGCCCCGAAGGGGGCACCGGTGGTGGGTATATTGTGGCGAGTGGCACCCCGGAAGAGGTCGCTGCCGAGCCCCGTTCCCACACGGGTACCTATCTGCGTGGGGTGCTGTAGCTGTTTCGGAGGTACATATGCATAAATCACAGCGCGATGTTGAGGTTATCCACAAAACCGCAGAGTATGCAGGGTTTCTCAAGGTGCTTAAATTTCAGGTGCGCCACCGCCTCTACAATGGGGAGATGTCGCACACCATCACCCGCGAGCTGGTAGAACGCGGGCAGGCGGTGGCGGTGCTGCTGTATGACCCGCACGCCGACGCGGTGGTGTTGATAGAGCAGTTTCGCATCGGCGCCCTGCGCGATCCGGACTCGGCGTGGCTGCTCGAAGTGATCGCCGGGATGGTGAAAAAAGGGGAAAGCCTCACCGACGTGGCGCGGCGCGAATGCCGTGAAGAATCGGGATGCTACCCCACCTCTTTGCACTATATCGGCCGCTATTATCTAACCCCCGGCGGCAGTTCGGAACAGATCCATCTATTCTACGCCGAGGTCGATAGTACCGGAATGCACGGCACCCTGGCTGGAGTGGAGGGGGAAGCAGAAGATATTCAGGTGCAGGTGGTGCCCTGGGCCGAGGTGGTCACTCTGATGGATTCCGGGCGCATAGTAAACGCCACCGCCATGCTTGCGCTGCAGTGGTTGCGTTTGCGGAAATGCGGGGAGGGTGGCGGTGGCAAATCCATAATGACGAAACGGGACCAGCAATAACACGCAAAAACCCAACCACCCCTAGCCCCTCCTTAGGTAAGGAGGGGAATTGTGGTGCGGCACTGTTTCCGCAGCTGCGCTCCCCCTCCTTGATCACTACACCTTCCTTAGGGAAGGAGGGGAATTGTAGTGCGGCACCGTTTCTGCAATTGCGCCCCCCCGCCTTGATCAAGGAGGGGGTTGGGGGGTGGTCTAGGTCTTAGCGGTGCCGAAAAAACGCGGGGTGCCGAAAAAACGCGGGCCGAAGAGCAAAAGCCACCATCTCTCACAAAACCCAACCACCTAACCCCTCCTTAGGTAAGGAGGGGAATTGTAGTGCGGCACCGTTTCTGCAATTGCGCTCCCCCGCCTTGATCACGGAGGAGGTTGGAGGGTGGTCTAGTGATAATCTTCTTCGCGCTGATGGCGCAGCGCCAAAATAGTGACCGTTTGGGGGTTTTCAATTTCAAAGAGGACAACATACCCTTTAGCCCCATACGAAATGATCATTTCGCGCAGAAAGGGATCTTCAGGGAGCGCCTTGCGGCAAGTGAAAGGAAAATCCTGCAAAAAACTGATCCCCTTTTCAATCTTATCGAGAGCTTTTCGCGCCGCTGCAGGATCCTGCTCAAGCAAAAAGCCATAGAGGCGTACAATATCGTCTTTTGCTGCTTTAGTGTAGCGAACCTGATAGCTCACTGATCAGCTGCGCTCTTCTGCGTGCGCGAGCATAGAGCGCAGCTCCGTATGAACAAGCTCTGCCGCATAGTATTCACCTGTTTGGCGTGCTTCATCTCTGGAGGCGAGCCCACGCGAAATAAATTCCTGCCTGGCTTTGCGTTGCATGATACCTGCGCGCAATGATTCCTCTATAAAGTTGGAGAGTGTCTCCCCTTCGCATAAAACACTTTCTGCTGCTTGGCGCAGATCTGGCTCTACTCTTATGGATGGTAGCGTTGCTGATTTCATGGCGCACCTCCTTTGCGTTGCGTTTGTAATGCAATTTAGCAGAGGGGTGGGGATGGGGGCAAGGGGAAAAAGGTGTTTTAAAGCAAGAGCAAGCTCAAGACTGCGGGGAAAGTCACCGCCACCGCCGCACTTCTTTCGCGGTATGCACTCCCACGCGGGAGCGTGGGAACGAGAGGAAATTGCAGGGGCAGACCCATGTGTCTGCCCAAGTTCGAACTCGCACCCCAATCCCCTTCGTGCCGCAGCCGGAACGTTGCTGGCAGCAGGCGAAAAAGATGGACCGTTGTCTGAGCGCTAGCGAGTTTTGGTCCATCCGCATGCTGGCGGTATAAGTGGAGGGAACCCGCAGGGCTGGGGCGCAGGGTGTATTCTTTTGCTTCCTTTTCTTGTACGAGTAAGAAAAGGAAGGCGGTGTGGGCCGCCGCCCACGTCATATGGGTTCTGCGGTGAATATTGCAATAGAGGGGATAATCCGCTCCATATGCATTCCCACGCGGGAGCGTGGGAACGAGATTGAAGAGCAAAACCCAACCACCCCTAACCCCTCCTTAGGTAAGGAGGGGAATTGTAGTGCGGCACCGTTTCCGCAGCTGCGCTCCCCCTCCTTGATCAAGGAGGGGGTTGGGGGGTGGTCTAGGTCTAACGAATAAGGATAGATAGCGCGAGGCACGAGCCGCGATCTTATCCTGTGGTTGGACAAGCCCGGCCGCATAGAGATAAAGCAAATATCTTTCTTTGAGTTTGGGGTAGGTAAGGTTTTGAACTTC
>Ga0265295_1009284_pt1 | contig 10571 bp, 5 predicted proteins | sample Munlansysbiofilm_FD_192503 | JGI IMG/M metagenome (GOLD analysis project Ga0265295, IMG submission 192503) | Leachate microbial communities from a municipal landfill in Southern Ontario, Canada - Methane capture system biofilm | ecosystem: Engineered > Solid waste > Landfill > Unclassified ... | reverse complement strand
CACGGTTTCGACCTCCAGGTCGAGCACGTCGACCGGTGATCGGATGATGCCTTCGGTGTAGGAAAAGCCCAGGGCCAGTTCCGGGATGTGCAGCGGTGAGGCCAGCAGGGCCACATGCGCGATGCCGTTGTATTCCAGGGCGACGGCCTGTTCGCAGGCAATCGCATCCTGCGAGGCCGAAGCGTGCTGGCGGCCGATGCGCACGATGTCGCCCATGGCGAGGCCGGCGGACGGGTCGGGCAAGTCGGACATCGGATCGAAGTCTGCGGGATGCATGCGGGTCTCCTCAGGTGCCGGCGGGTGCCGCCTGGGGCTGGCGGGTGGCCAGGAGTTCGTCCTGGCGCTGTTTCAGGGCTTTCCAGTCGCGCTGCCATGCCGATGGTTCGGTGACTTTGCGCACCTGGACCGCTGTGACTTTGTATTCGGGGCAGTCCGTGGCCCAGTCGGTGTTGTCGGTGGTCACGACGTTCGATCCGCATCCCGGAAAGTGGAAGGTGGTGTACACCACGCCCGGCTGGATGCGGTCGGTCAGGGTGGCGCGCAATGTGGTTGCGCCGGCCCGGCTTTCGATCGCAACCCGGTCGCCCTCGGCGATGCCGCGGTCTTCGGCGTCGTGGGGGTGGATTTCCAGGACGTCCTCGCTGTGCCAGGCGTTGTTGGCGGTGCGCCGGGTCTGCGCGCCCACGTTGTATTGCGCCAGGATGCGGCCCGTGGTCATCAGCAGCGGGAAACGGCGCGTGGAACGTTCGTCGGTCGGGACGTACTGGGTGATCATGAAGCGTCCCTTGCCGCGCACGAATTCACCCACGTGCATGATGGGCGTGCCTTCCGGAGCGTCATCGTTGCAGGGCCACTGGACGCTGCCGCCCAGGGCGGCGATGCGGCCGAACGACACTCCGGAGAAAGTCGGCGTCAGCCGGGCGATTTCGTCCAGGATTTCGCCGGGATGGGCGTAGTGCATGGGGTAGCCCATGGCCGTGGACAGGGCGCAGGTGACTTCCCAGTCGGCCAGGCCGGCCTTGGGCGCCATGACCTGGCGCACCCGCGAGATCCGGCGCTCGGCGTTGGTGAACGTGCCGTCCTTTTCCAGAAAAGACGAGCCCGGCAGGAAGATGTGCGCGTACTTGGCGGTTTCGTTCAGGAACATGTCCTGGACGATCACGCATTCCATGGCTTGCAGGGCGGCCACCACATGGCGGGTATTGGGGTCGGACTGGGCGATGTCTTCACCCTGGCAATACAGGCCCTTGAACGAGCCGCTGTGGGCGGCATCGAACATATTGGGTAGCCGCAGGCCCGGCTCGGACTGCAGCGGCACGCCCCAGGCGCGCTCGAATTCGGCGCGTACCGTGTCGTCGGACACATGGCGGTAGCCGGGGAACTCATGCGGGAACGAACCCATGTCGCAGGAACCCTGGACATTGTTCTGGCCCCGCAGTGGATTGATGCCCACGCCTTCGCGGCCGATATTGCCGGTGGCCATGGCCAGGTTGGCGATGCACATGATGGCTGTGGACCCCTGGCTGTGCTCGGTGACGCCCAGACCGTAGTAGATGGCGGCGTTGCCGCCGGTGGCGTACAGGCGGGCGGCGCCTCGCAGGTCCGCCGCAGGCACGCCGGTGATGGATGCCGTGGCCTCGGGGGCGTGTTCGGGGCGGCGGATGAACTGCACCCATTCGTCAAAGGCGCGGTCCTCGCAGCGGGCGCGGACGAAGTCGTGGTCGATGAGGTCTTCGGTGACGATGACGTGGGCCATGGCGTTGAGCACGGCGACATTGGTGCCCGGGCGCACCGGCAGGTGGTAGTCGGCCTTCACGTGTGGTGCGTCGACCAGTTCGGTGCGGCGCGGGTCGATCACGATCAGGCGCGCGCCCTGGCGCAGCCGGCGCTTCAGGCGCGAGGCAAACACCGGATGGGCGGCGCTGGGGTTGGCGCCCAGCACCACGGCCACGTCCACGTGCATGACCGAATCGAAGGTCTGGGTGCCGGCCGATTCCCCGATGGTGGTTTTCAGCCCGTAGCCGGTGGGCGAGTGGCAGACGCGGGCACAGGTGTCGACGTTGTTGTTGCCCATGGCGGCGCGCACCATTTTCTGCACGAGGTAGGTTTCTTCGTTGGTGCAGCGCGATGAGGTGATGCCGCCGATGGCATCCACGCCATAGGTGGCCTGGATGCGCTTCAGTTCGGCTGCGGCGTGGCCGATGGCCTCTTCCCACGAGACTTCGCGCCAGGGGTCGGTGATCTTTTCCCGGATCATGGGTTGGGTCAGGCGGTCGGCGTGGGTGGCGTAGCCCCAGGCAAAGCGGCCCTTGACGCAGGAATGGCCGCGATTGGCCTTGCCGTCCTTCCAGGGGGTCATGCGGATGACCCGGTCGCCTTTCAGTTCGGCCTTGAAGCCGCAGCCCACGCCGCAATAGGCGCAGGTGGTGATGACCGCGTGATCGGCCTGACCCTGGTCGATGACGGTGTTTTCGATCAGCGCCGAAGTCGGGCAGGTCTGCACGCAGGCGCCGCAGGACACGCAATCGCTGGCCAGGAAACCATCGTCCTGTCCGGCGGTGATGCGTGAATCGAAGCCACGGGCCTGCACGGTGAGCGCATAGGTGCCCTGGACCTCTTCGCAGGCCCGCACGCAGCGGCTGCAGACGATGCATTTGGACGGGTCGTAGGTGAAATAGGGGTTGGATGTGTCGGAGACATCGTCCAGGTGGTTGGCGCCTTCGAACCCATAGCGCACGTTGCGCAGACCCACCACCCCGGCCATGTCCTGCAATTCGCAGTCGCCGTTGGCCGGACAGGTCAGGCAGTCCAGCGGATGGTCGGAGATGTAGAGTTCCATCACGTTGCGTCGCAGGGTGTGCAGTCGGTCGGTTTCGGTGCGGACCACCATGCCGTCCTCGACAGGCGTGGTGCAGGATGCCGGATGCCCCCGACGGCCCTCGATTTCGACCAGGCACAGGCGGCAGGAGCCGAAGGCTTCCAGGTTGTCCGAGGCGCAGAGCTTCGGGATCTGGATGCTGGTTTCTGCCGCCGCGCGCATGATCGAGGTGCCGGCCGGGACGGTGATGGTCTGGCCGTCGATGGTCAGGGTGACGGTTTCGGTGGATGGGGACTCGGGCGTGCCCAGGTCGCGGTCGCGTTTCAGGACGGTTTCCAGCATGGCGGGCTCCTAGACGGTGTGCAGGGCCGGTTCGGCAGCGAGGCCGAAATCTTCGGGGAAATGACGCAGGGCGGACAGCACGGGATAGGGCGTCATGCCGCCCAGCGCGCACAGCGATCCGGCCATCATGGTGTCGCACAGGTCACGCAGGAGCTCGGCCCGGGAATCACGATCCTGGCCGCTGCGGATGGCGCGGATGACCTCGGTGCCGCGTATCGATCCGATGCGGCAGGGCGTGCATTTGCCGCAGGATTCGATGGCGCAGAATTCCATGGCGTATTCGGCCAGGGCGGCCATGTCGGCCGTGTCGTCGAAGGCCACCACGCCCCCGTGGCCCAGCATGGCGGAAATGGTCAGAAAGGCTTCGTAGTCCAGCGGCGTGTCCCATTGGGATTCGGGCAGGTAGGCCCCCAGCGGGCCGCCCACCTGGACGGCCTTCAGGGGCCGGCCCGAGCGACTGCCGCCGCCAAAATCGAACAGCAGTTCGCGCAGCGTCAGGCCGAAGGCTTTTTCCACCAGGCCGCCGTGACGGATGTTGCCCGCCAACTGGAAAGGCAGGGTGCCCCGGGACCGGCCCATGCCGAAATCGCGGTAGGTGGCGGCCCCCTGGGCCAGGATGAACGGCACCGTGGCCAGGGAAATCACGTTGTTGATCACCGTGGGACAGCCGAACAGGCCACGCACGGCGGGCAGCGGCGGCTTGGCGCGCACCAGGCCCCGGCGGCCTTCCAGGCTTTCCAGCAGCGAGGTTTCCTCGCCGCAGATATAGGCGCCCGCGCCGCGCCGCAGTTCGATGTCGAAGGCGCGTCCCGTGCCCTGAATGTCGTTGCCCAGCCAGCCGGCCGCGCGCGCCGCGCGCAGAGCGCCTGCCAGGATTCGTTCGGCCTGGGGATATTCGGAGCGCACATAGATGTAGCCGCGCGTGGCGCCCACCGCCAGGCCGGCGATCGTCATGCCCTCGATGAGGGCGCAGGGGTCGCCTTCCATCAACATGCGATCGGAAAAGGTGCCCGAGTCGCCTTCGTCGGCGTTGCAGACGATGTATTTCTGTTCGGCTGGCGTTTGCAGTACGGTGCGCCATTTGATGCCGGTGGGAAAGGCGGCCCCGCCCCGGCCGCGCAAGCCGGATTCGGTGACGGCGTCGACAATGGCGGCCGGGTCCATGGCCAGCGCCTGCCGCAGCCCCTCAAAGCCGCCATGGGCTTCGTAGTCGGTGATGCTGAGCGGGTCGATCACGCCGACCCGGGCGAAGGTCAGGCGTTCCTGCTTTTTCAGGAACAGGATGTCTTCGGTCAGGCCGTGATGCAAAGGGTGGGTGGCGTCATGCGCCCAGGCCGCATCCAGGATAGAGGCGACGTCCTGCGGCGTGACGGGGCCGTAGGCGACCCGGCCGGCAGGCGTGACGACCTCGACCAGGGGTTCAAGCCAATGCAGGCCGCGCGAACCGTTGCGCACGATGTGCAGATCCAGTTTGCGGCGGGTGGCTTCGATGCGAAACGCGTCGGCCACGGTATCGGCCCCCATGGCCAGCGCGGCGGTGTCCTGCGGGATATAGAGGGTCTGTGTCATTCAGGCCTCCCGCGCTGCCGCCAGCAGGGCGTCCAGTTTTTCGGGGGTGACGTGCGCGTGGGGACGGCCATTGATCATGACGGCGGGTGATTGGGCGCAGAGGCCCAGGCAGTACACCGGCGCCAGCGAAACGTCGCCGGCGTTCTCGGCCGCTACGCGTGTCTGGGCGTGTTCGTACAGGACACCGCCGCCACAGGCCTGACAGGATTCGGCGCGGCAGACTTCGATCTGCGTGCGTGCAGGTGGCGCGGTGCGGAAATGGGTGTAGAAGCTGATCACGCCGTGGACCTCGGCGCGGGAACGCTGCAGGGCGGTGGCAATCTGCGGGACAGCGGGTTCGGGAATCCAGCCCAGGGTGTCCTGCACATCGTGCAGGATCGGCAGCAGCGCGCCGGGCTGGCCGGCATGTCGGGCCAGAATGTCCTGCACCCGTGGGTCGGCATCGTCGTGCGGGGTCGGATCGATAGCGGGCTGGATCGTGTCCATGGCTTTGTCTCCGGGCGCATGCTCGGCCAGCAGGCGCTTTAATAGGTTTTGATTTGCATATATATTTCAGTGCCGTTGGTGTACTCTACTATCGAAAATAATTTGATTTCAATAAGATAAAAAAAGCATATTAATTCCATGGTTATTTTTTATATGCAATTGAATTCATATTAATAAGATTCAGGAGGAGACATGGCGGTCTACCGATTCAAGCCCCGCTTGCATTCGGAATGGGTGCTGGAAAAGCAATCCGGGGAAATACTGCCCATGGGCGAAGTGCTGCGGTTGCTGGCAGCCGTCGACGAGCACGGCCATATTGCGGGGGCCTGTCAGGCGCGTGGCGTGTCCTATCGGCATGCCTGGGGCATGCTGCGCAAGGCCGAAGCCGAGTTCCAGGCGCCCCTGATCGAAACGTCCCGGCGGCGTGGTTCGCGCCTGACCAGCTTCGCCCAGCATCTGCTGTGGGCCAACCGGCGCATCGATGCGCGCCTGGCGCCGACCTTCGAGAGCCTGGCTTCCGAATTGCAGGAAGAACTGCAGCGCCTGTATTCAGAGGAAATCTCTGTGCTGCGCCTGCATGCCAGCCACGGCTTTGCCGTCGAAGGGCTGATGCGGCTGGCCAATGACCAGGGCATGCTGCCGCTGGAATTGCGCTATCGGACCGGGATCGAGGCCTTGGCCTCGCTGGACCGTGGGGAATGTGATCTGGCGGGTTTCCAGGTGCCGGTGGCGGAATACGAAAAACCGATCCTGCAACACTATCTGCGCTGGCTCGATCCGGACCGCATGTTGTTGTTGCATCTGGCGGAGCGCAACACGGGGTTGTTCGTGCAGCCCGGCAATCCGAAGCGGATTCAGTCGGCCAGCGATCTGGTGCGTCCGGACGTGCGGTTCGTGAACCGGCAGATCGGGTCCAGCACGCGCTTCCTGATCCATCTGATGCTGGAACGCCTGGGCATCGATCCAAAGGACGTCATTGGTTTCGACAGTGGGGAATTCACGCACATGGCCATCGCGGCTCACATCGCCAGTGGCATGGCCGATGTCGGCATCGGGGTCGAGACGGCCGCCTGGCGCTGCGGGCTGGACTTCATCCCGCTGGCGCGGGAACGGTATTTTTTCGGGATCAACAAGGACTTGGTGGGCACGCAGTCCCTGCAGCGGCTGCTGGATCTGATGAGTGGGGATGCCTATCAGGCGTATGTCCGTGACCTGGTGGGCTACGATTGCAGCCTGCTGGGACAGGTCCAGACCCTGGAGCAGGCCTTTGGCCCGGAATTCGCCAGCAGGCGTTGATGCCGGGCGGCCGGCTTCAGTGCAGGGCGAATTCCACGCGTGTTGCCGGGCCGTCGTCCTCGATGCCGTTCGCGTCGGGCTTGGCGGCCACGATGAAGACCCGGTCGGCCAGTTCCGGCGCAGCGGCGATGATCCGTTCGTATACGGCCTGTGCGCGTGCCTCGGCCAGATCGGCCAGGGGCTGTTTGCCCAGCGGGGCGGCAGTCAGCAGCAAGGCGTTCATCTGCTCGGGCGGCAGGGACTTGGCGATGCCGATGGCGTTGCGCGGCTTGCCTTTGATCTTGGTGTCGTCATAGACGTCTTCCAGGTATTTGGCGCGGTCGGCGTCGGTCAGTTCGATGGTGTCGGCCGCTTGCTTGCTGCGCTTGCCGCCAGCCCGGGCCTTGGCCGCCCGGATCCGGTCATCCACCCAGGCCTGGCGCAGTCCGGTTTCGTCGACCTGCGGATCGGCGCGGCCGATGATGTCCATTTTCAGTGAGGGGCGGTCGGCCAGTGCCTTGACCAGCGTGTCGATGTTCGATTGCGCGGTGTCGTCGAGTACGGCGCTGCCTGGCGCGAAATCGATGCGGGACAGGTCCTCCCCGCCGCCGAAGGCGGAGGCCAGTAATGAGAAGGGCGCGGTGACCGCCTTGGTGATCGTGTTCACGATCACCTGCACGATGATGCCGCCTACTGAAAACTGCGGATCGTCCAGCGAGCCGGAGATCGGCAGGTTGATGTCGATGTTGCCCTTGGCGTCCTTCAGCAGGGCGACGGCCAGCAGCACCGGCAGCTTGAGCGCATCGGGGCTGTCGGACGGCTTGCCGAAGGTGAGCTGGTTGAGCAGCACCTGATTGCTGGCCTGCAGGGCGCGATCCTTGATCTGGTAGTGCAAGTCCACCGACAGTTTGCCGCGTTCGATGGCGTAGCCGACGTACTTGGACGAATACGTGGTGAATCGAGGCAGGTCCACGCCCTTGGCCGAGGCGTTCAGGTCCAGCGCCAGGTAGCGCGCGAACGGCTGGACCGTGCCTGCGACGGAAAGCGGCGCGGTGCCGTACACGCGGCCTGTGACGCGGACCTTGGCTGGCGCAGGGCGGGTCGAGGAAACAGCTGTGAGCGTGCCTTCAATGGCGGACAGTTCGGCCCGGTAGTTGGGTCGCACGAAATGGTCATTGAAGGTCATGCGGCCCCGTTTGAGGGTGACGCTGCGGATCGAGATGCGAGGCGCGGGGCCGGCGGATTTTTTCGGTCCGGCCCGCGCATGCGCGGCGGCGCCCGTGCGGCGGGTTTGCGTGTCCTGGGTGATCGAACCGGCCGCCGTGCCTTTGTCCACCAGGATATCCATTACGTTCAGGCGTGCGTTGCTGTTGAGCAGGATGTTGCCGTAGAAGTCATCCAGCAGGATGTCGCCCAGGCCCAGGTCCAGCTGCGGCCCGGCCACCGCGATGTGCATATTGCCCAGTCCCAGATGTTTCCAGTTCAGGAATGCGGCCTTGTTGACGCGGTCCTGGAGATTCAGGCCGTCGATGCGAACGGTGCCGCGCCAGTCTGCGCGCAGGGCCTGTTTGCCTTGGGGGGCGGCGAATTCGGCTTTGCCGCGTGCGCCCAGGGTCACGCTGCGGACCGTGGCGTTCAGGCTGGACGCGATATAGGGCGCCAGGGAAGCCGCGTCGAACTGGTTCAGATCGACCGAGGTTTTGAGCGTCAGTGGCTGCGCCGTCAGAGATCCATCCAGCGCCAGCGTGCCGTGTTTCTGGATACCATCGGCCTGCAGGGAAAAGTGTGTCGGTTCGGCGTCCAGCGCCAGCCGGTCGGCGCTCAGCGTCAGGGTATTCAACGACAGGGCCACGCCCGGCTTGACGGATTCATCGCGGGCGGCGAACTGATTCAGGCCCAGCGTCACGTCGCGCGCCAGGATCTGGCCGTCGGTCGCCTCGATCAGGCCATCGAGCCGCAGCCGGCCATCTTGCAGTTCGATGGGCCAGAAATGGCGTGCGGCGGCAGCAAACGGCGCCAGCGCCAGCTGGTCCAGGTTGACTTGCAGCTGTGCCGACAGGGGGTGCAGCATGATCGGCCCCTGGACTTGCAGCGTGCTGTCGTCCAGAGGGTTGTCCATGCCCAGCCGGGCCTGGATGGGCTGGTCCGGGGGCTGCGGCCAGGCAATCTGTTCGATTGTGGCGCTCAGTCCGTTCAGCGGGTAGTCCAGGCCGCTGGGATCGTCACGCAGGTGTACGGCGCCCGCATCCAGTCTGAAGGTGCCCAGGGAAATCTTCCAGGACGTGTCCGTGGCGGATGTGGTAGCCGGCGCCTGTGCCTGCGGCAGAGGGCCGGGCGCTGGGGTGGGCTCGGGGGTCGCGCTGGTGGCCGTGCTTGTGGATGGCGCGGCCGGGCTGGTCGGGACGTGTGCTGCGGATTCGGATGTGTCGGATTCGGATGTGTCGGATTCGGGGGCGGCGGGCGAGGGGGCGGCCGGTTCGGGGGCATCCAGCCGGGTCAATCCCTGGGCCACCCGCTGCCAGTTCAGTTGTGTGGCATCGCGGTGTGCCTCTACCTGCGGTTGCGTCAGGGTCAGGGTGTCCAGGGCCACCGTCCGCGCGCCCAGGTCGAGCGCCAGGCCCTCGGCCTTCAGGCTGTCCCAGGCCAGCAGCGGCGCGCCCGAAGTTTCGGTCACGTTCAGCTGGCGCAGGGCCAGGTCGCCTTGTACGCGAATGCGGGGTGCCGCGCCGGGTGGTTGTTCGAACAGCACCTGCAGCCTGGAATCCAGCGAGGCGCGCTCGACCTTGATGGGCAGCGGCAGCGGCCAGAAGTCGGCCCATTTGTCCAGGGCTACGCCGTCCAGGGCCACGTTCAGCGTCGATGTGGGCACGGTTTCGAAAGGCCGTGCCGTGCCGTTCAGATCGAGGGGGCTGCCATTGATGCGCAGGTGCACAGCGGGCTGTACATCGATGTCGGTGGCGTAGCCAAGCGAGGACAGAAAGGGAATACCCAGCGTGAGTTCGTCGATCGTCTGCTGGCGGCCGGTGACCTGGTCATCCAGGCGGATGACGCCGTCGGTCAGGGACAGATTGTTCAGGGAAAATCGCGGCGGGCCGTCATTGCTTGTATCGGGTTCGGTTGGCTGTGCGGCCGCGCGCGCGGCCAGCCGGTCGACGATGTCGGAAAAATTGAAGCGTGCGACGTCCTGACGTACCAGCGCGACCTGGGGCCGATCGACGTGGATCCGGTCGATCACCGGCGCGAACAGCACGATGGAGCGCCAGGCGGCGCGCAGGTCGAGTTCGCCGATCTGCAGCAGCGGCTGCTGGGCATCGGGCTGCTCGATGATGATGTCCTGCGCGCGCAGCGCCAGCGTGAAAGGGTTGAAGCGGATTTCGCCGACCTGAACGGGCCGGCCCAGCAGTTCGGACACATCCTGGGTCAGCGCGCTGCGCACGGCCTTGGGCACCAGCCAGGCGGCCAGCGCGGCCAGCACCAGCAGCGCCAGGGTGGAGCCCGCCAGGATCCTGGCCATTCGTCGGCTGGGTTTCAGAACTGGCATCCGCAACCGCATGGCATGCGCTCCTGACAAGTGGGTTTTTTGTTCATGGTTCCATGCCGCAGACACGGTTGTTTTCCCGTCCGCGATGCGTGCCCATTATCGCTGCCGGGTGTGGACGCGTCTATCGCGGGTCACCCGAATTCCTATAATTTCCCGATGGACAGGCACAGTCAATGGTATCGCCAGATCCGGGCATGGGCACAGGAACTGGGTTTTTCCGAAATCGGGGTTTCGGGGGTTGACCTGTCTGCGGCCGAACCGCTGCTGCTGGAATGGCTGGCGCGAGGCTTTCATGGCGACCTGGACTACATGCAGCGGCATGGCCTCAAGCGCGCCCGGCCGGCCGAACTGGTCCCCGGCACGGTCAGCGTGCTGACCGCGCGCATGCCGTATCTGCCGCGCGATACCGCACCCGGCTGGCAGGCCCGCGAACTGGCCCGCCTGGCCGATCCCGGCGAAGGCGTCGTGTCGCTGTATGCGCGGGGGCGCGACTATCACAAAGTGGTGCGCGGGCGTCTGCAAAAGCTGTGCGCCCGCATT
>Ga0265295_1009280_pt1 | contig 10574 bp, 7 predicted proteins | sample Munlansysbiofilm_FD_192503 | JGI IMG/M metagenome (GOLD analysis project Ga0265295, IMG submission 192503) | Leachate microbial communities from a municipal landfill in Southern Ontario, Canada - Methane capture system biofilm | ecosystem: Engineered > Solid waste > Landfill > Unclassified ... | reverse complement strand
AGAGGCGGCACCCAGATGGGTATCACATTGAGCCGGTAATAGAGATCCTCCCTGAAAGCACCCTTGTCGATCTCCTGTTCCAGGTCCTTGTTGCTGGCGGCAATGATCCGGGCTTTCATGTCCAGGGTCCTGCTCCCGCCCACCCGCTGAAATTTCTGTTCCTGAAGCACCCGAAGAATTTTTGCCTGAGTTTTCAGGCTCATGTCCGCAATTTCATCCAGGAAAATGGTTCCATTTCCCGCCAGTTCGAACTTTCCGATTTTCTTGTTGCCTGCCTCGGGAAAAGCGCCTTTTTCGTGTCCGAACAGCTCGCTTTCGATCAGGTTCTCAGGAATGGCAGCGCAGTTGACATCCATCAAAGGCTGATCCGAACGGGCGCTGAGCTGGTGAATCGTGCGGGCGACGAGTTCTTTTCCGGTTCCGTTTTCACCGGTGATGAGAATCCATGCATCGGTCGGAGCCGCCACGGCGATCTGTTTCTTCAGGTCTCCGATATGGCTGCTGATGCCGGTAATCGAATTTTTTTCCAGTGTTTTTTTTCTAAGATACCGGTTTTCTTCTTCCAGCCTTCTGAAATTCAGGGCATTGTTGATCGCCACGGACACCTTGTCAAAGGACAGGGGCTTTTCGATCAGATCAAAGGCCCCGAGTTTGGTGGCCTTGACAGCGGTCTCAACCGTCCCGTGGCCCGTGATGATGATGACCTGAATATGGGAATTTTCCTTTTTGATTTCCTTGAGAGTTTCAATCCCGTCGATGCCCGGCATCCAAATGTCGAGCAAAACCAGATCCGGGGACTCGGCTTCAATGCACTTCAGGGCTTCGTATCCGTTGGAAGCCGTTTTCACCTCAAAGCCTTCATCGGCCAGAAGTCCGCTGAGCATCTGGCGGATCGGCGCTTCGTCGTCAACAACCAATATTGTTGGAAACATCGCGATTACCTTTATCTGTCATTCAGTCCAACTACGTAGAAGAATTGCCGGTATCCTGTCAAGAGTCTTTCCTGCAAAACATTTTTCATGCATCTCCGGAATCGGCGGAAACCGGCTTTCAGGAAACCGGCAGTTCAATGACAAACCGGGCGCCCTGCGGCACATTGTCCTGAACGTAGATCCGCCCGTTATGATCTGAAATGATGCCGCTGACAATGGACAGCCCCAATCCCATGCCGGATTTTTTGGTGGAAAAATAGGGCTCGAACAAATGGGTTTTATCTTCGTCGGAAATCCCCGGTCCGGTGTCGGAAACCTCGATGCGAACGATTTTCAGGATAGGATCAAAAGACGCCGAAATAACGACGCTGCCTTCAGCGCCGATGGCCGCCACGGCATTGTCCACCAGATTGATCAACGCCCTTTTCATCAGCTGCCGGTCCAGATTCAGCCTGGGCATATCCTGACCCGCATGAATTTCAAACCGTATATTCCAAGGCCCATCCTTGTAAAGCGCCACGGTTTCCTCTATCAGCGGCGCCAATGCGCATGGCAGAGGATTGGCCGACGGCAATCGGGCGAAGTTCGAAAATTCATTGACCAGGTTTCGAATCAGCTCGACGTGATCTATAATCATGCGGGTGCACTCATCAAAAACCGGTTCATTCAGACGACGCGAATATTTGCGCTTCAGCCGCTGGGCCGAAAGTGATATCGGGGTCAGCGGATTTTTCACCTCATGAGCAATCCGGCGGGCCACCTCCCGCCATGCAGCCATTCGCTGGGCCTTTTCCAGCTCGGTCAAATCGTCGAATACCATCACGATTCCCAGAGGGCTGCCCGCGTCGTCGGTCAGGGCGTTGACGTGAAGCAGAAAACTTCTGGACTGTCCTTCTATGGTCAGCTTCAATGGCAACTGAACGGCTCCGTCCGTCGATTCGGCAAGGTTGTCCATAATTTCCCTGGCCAGTTCCACAAACGGTCCCTTTAAAAGCCGCTTATAGCTTTTGCCCAGAACTTCCGCCGCATCGAGGTTCAACATTTTTTCAGCGGACTTGTTGACCGTGGCGATAAATCCGCCGGCATCCAGCGTGATGACGCCGGCGGAAACGTTTCTCAGAACAATCTCCATGTACCGGCGTTTTTCCTCGATCTCGATATTCTGGTCCCGAAGCATTCGAGCGGAAATTTCAAGCTGTTCACGGCCGATGCGAAGGTCTCGCGTCATCCTGTTGAAGGAGTTCACCAGGATTCCGATTTCATCGTCGGCAACCGCCCCGATGGTAAACTGCAGATCTCCTCCAGCCACCCTCCGGGTGCCTTCGGCCAGTTCCATGATGGGGATGGAAATCCTCTTGGCCAGATAAAACCCGAACCATGCAGCGCAAAAAAGCACCAGCAGCGCAACGATGGAGAGCGTAATGTAATAGGTAGCCTGAATGGGTTTCTGCAGCAGTTTGATCTGCTGGTATTCTTCAAATCCCCGGGAAATGGAGGCCATGTCCTCGGACAGATCCATCGGAATCAGAACGGACAGAACGATAAAGCCCTGTGCATCGGCAACCCCCGATCCAAAAGGAATGGTTCCGATGGTTCGAACCATCTCGCCCTGCTCGACAGGCATTGAAACCGACCGGACAGGCTTGGAATGAAATTCGGCGCGAAGATCGTCCGAGGACATGGATGCCAGATTGATCGCCTCCATACCCCCGTTTCCGGAGAAAGCCAACCGAGCGGCATTGGTGGAATAAATCTCCACGGCCTGCAGATTAAAGGATCTCTGCACAACCTGAATGTAACGTTCCAGCGCGTTGTTCTGTCCGGAATCAAGCAGATTGCGGGCCTTGATCTGATAGGCGATTCTCTCCATATAAAATTGGCTGCTGGTTTCCGCATAGTCGTAAATCCGCCTTCCCACGCGAAGAGAATTTTCCAAGGCCTGTTCCACCGGCACATTGAACCAGAACTCGATGCTGGTCGTAATGAAATTGATCGCAAAGAAAAAAAGCACGGTGGTCGGCAGAAGCGTCAGCGTAATGAAGGCCACCACCAGCCGCGTTCTGAGTTTAGATCCCGTAACCTTTCGTTTTCTTTCGTAAAACAGCTTTACCGCATTTCGAAAAACCAGAAACAGCAACAGCAGCAACAGCAACAGGTTGATGTTGATCAGAATGAACATCAGGATGGTATTGGAGATCGGAAAAGCAGACCCGAAATAGATGATGCGGCTTTCCGCATAGGTGAGCAGCGCAACGACCCCGATGATGACGGGAATGAGGATCATTTCGCGCTTACGGCGCCCGCGTTCCTGTTCTGAAAGGGGGGTGGAGAGTTTTCTGAAACGGTTGTTTTTCATAATGTTCGAAAGAACGCCCCACGTATCTTATGTCAATACGTGAAATCGATCGCGTACCAATCCGTTTCAAAATCCCAGAGAGATACAAAGAACAAAACATAGTGAAGATAAAACGGAAGCGTCACTCGTTTGAGTTCGGCCTTGGCCCGCAGCTGATACTGTCTGCCCTTTTCGAGCTGTTTCAGGGAAATAATCCTCAAGCTGTCGATTTCGCTCATCCACCGCTGGGCTTCCTCAAAGGACTGCGTCGTCCGGGGCTGATTCTGTTCCCAGGAACGTTTGACGACAAACTCCTTTTTCAGGTTGTTGTATTTGATCGTATGGGTCACTTCGATGTCCGTAAGATTTTTATCCAGCCACAGACTTCGAATCTTGTTCAGGTTGGCCGCAAAGGAAAAAGTGGTCGGTACGCCGCTTAATACCGCCGCCTTCACCTCATCCTGAAAGGCGCCTTCGACATTCAGATAAAGCAGAAGGTCGTCCCGGTTGTTGGTCACAATAATGTCGGTCAGCGTCGCAGTCTGGGCCGCAGCTGAATCGTGCATCAGAGCCAGGAAACAAAACAGGATGGAAAATAATATTTTCTGGATCATTTAAAATCTTTGCATAGTGACAACAAACAAAGCCATTTCTCTCAATTGCCGGTTGACAATTTCGAGCCTTTTATTTTCCAGGTCTTAAAAAATTTGCCGTCGGTTGTATATATTTGGAATACCTACCCATATCGAATCGGAATTTAAATGGCAAGCGGTTTTCATTTCGGAACCGAAGGAAGCGCCGATCCGGCCGGTCCGGAATTCAAAAGCGTTTATCGGATATCATCTCAAGAAACCATATAGGTTTCCCAGGATTTCTTTTCTGAAAAAAACTTGTTGAGGAAGGCATGGTGAAAAGTATGGCCGGACTTGCTGGCGATAATATGCCCCAGAATGGGAATTCCCAGCAGGGCAAAATCTCCGATACAGTCCAGAATCTTATGACGGACAAACTCATCCGGATACCGAAGGCCGCCCGGATTCAAAATTCCGTCTTCTGTCACCACGATGGCGTTATCCAGGGATCCGCCCCGAGCCAGGCCAAAGCGTCTCAGGTACTCAACCTCTTTAAGAAAACCAAAGGTTCTGGCCGGTGCTATCTCTCTCTCGAAAATATCGGAGGAGCCCTCCAGAGTCAGAGTCTGTCTGCCGATCAGAGGATGCGGATATTCGACCGAACAGGTTACCTTGAAAGTTGAACACGGATATATGCCCACGGACTTTCCGTCCTCCTCGAGTTCAATGGGCTCCTTGACCCGGAAATAGCAACGGGGGGCTTGCAGCATCTGCACGCCCGCGGATTTGATCATCTCAACAAAAGGCGCCGCGCTGCCGTCCATGATGGGCATCTCATAGGCGTCGATTTCCACTAGAGCATTGTCGATCATGAATGCGCTCAGCACGGCCATGAGATGCTCGATGGTCGAAACGATAAAACCCTCGTAGCCGATCACCGTTGCCAGACTGGTATCCACAACGGATTTGAAAAGGGCGGGAACCTTGGGCGAATCCTGAAGATCGGTGCGGACGAATTTGATGCCGTGATTGGCCGGGGCAGGCTTGATGGCAAGATTGACCGGTTTTCCCGAATGCACGCCAACGCCCGAACATCCCGCAGGCCTGACGATCGTTCGTTGTTGAACCGGTACATTTCTCGATGCTTTTATCAAATCAGCGCTCATTTCCGGACATCACCCCTTTGGTTCCGGTTCCCATCCGCGGGCAAACAACCGGGTCTGGCTCCTGCCGAAAATACATTTTTAAATCCGGCCAGCCGTAGAATCGTTTTTTCTTATCGCATTACCCGTCTTCAAGGCAAGCAGTTTGTGAAAAGGGCAAAATGCCCCGACACGGTTAAAAAATCGACAACCTGATAAATAGATTGTAAGGATTCCGGGCCTTTGTTATATTGAGGCGTTCCTTTCGTCAGTTTTGCACGATTCAACGCCGATCTTCTTCGCATGCAAATATCGTTGGTCCGCCCAGGGAGGAATTGTGCTATCCAAGGTTTTGAGCAGTGCCGTTATCGGGATTGATGCTTATCTGGTTGAAGTGGAAGTAGATATAGCGCGGGGACTTCCCAGCTTTACCACTGTGGGACTTCCGGAAACCGCGGTAAAAGAAAGCAGGGAACGGGTAAAGTCGGCGATTCAAAACTCCGGCTATACGTTTCCGGATGACCGGATCACGGTGAATTTGGCGCCGGCGAACATCAAAAAGGACGGAACCGGATTTGACCTTCCAATGGCCCTGGGAATTCTTGCAGCCAAAGGAGCCATTCCTCAGGACACGGTTTCCCGCTATCTCATCATGGGAGAGCTTTCCCTGGACGGCCGCGTAAAACCGGTGAAAGGGTCCCTTCTGATGGCCCTTGCAGCCCGTCAGTCCGGCTACAAAGGCATTATCGTTCCCGAGGACAACGGCCGGGAAGCGTCGGTGGTCGACGGCATCTTGGTGCTCGGCGCCAGAACCCTTTCCCAGGTAGTGGAATTCTGCCGCGGATCCCAGCAGATACCCGCCGAATCCATCGACATTTCCAGGCTGTTTGCACCCCCGAATCAAACGGATACTGATTTTTCAGAAGTTCTGGGTCAGGAGCACGCCAAAAGGGCCGTTGAAGTGGCGGCCGCCGGAGGGCACAACATTCTGATGGTCGGGCCGCCCGGGTCCGGGAAAACCATGCTGGCCAAACGCATGCCGACTATCCTGCCCCCTTTGAGCTTTGAGGAGTCCATCGAAACCACCAAGGTTTACAGTGTGCTGGGAATGCTTGAAAAAGACCAGGCCCTGATCACCCGGCGTCCGTTCCGATCCCCGCACCATACGATCTCCGATGCCGGTCTGATCGGCGGGGGACAGAGCCCACGCCCCGGAGAGGTCAGCATGGCTCACAACGGAGTACTGTTTCTCGACGAACTGCCTGAATTCAAGAAACATGTACTCGAGGTGCTGCGTCAGCCCCTGGAAGATCACCGGGTCACCATATCCCGGGCTTCAACGACCGTCACCTACCCTTCCCGCTTCATGCTGGTCGCCGCCATGAACCCCTGTCCGTGCGGATATCTGTCCGACCCCAGACACCGATGCGACTGCAGCGCACTCCAGATTCAGCGCTACCGGTCCAAGATCTCCGGACCCCTGATGGACAGGATCGACATTCACATTCAGGTGCCCGCGGTCGCCTACCGGGATCTTAAAAAGGAGTTTTCCGCCGAATCCTCCGAAAAAATACGCCAGCGGGTCACCTCGGCGCGCACGATTCAGGCCCGTCGGTTCGTCAGGCTTCCCATTTACTGCAACGCACAGATGGCCAGCCGGCAGATCAAACAGTTCTGCAGAATCGATACCGCGTCCTCGGCGCTTCTGGAAACCGCCATCGAGAAACTGGGACTTTCGGCCCGCGCCTACAACCGGATACTTAAAATCGCCCGGACCATCGCCGATCTTGAAGAAAAGCTTGACATCGAACTGGCCCATGTATCGGAAGCCGTTCAGTACCGCACAATGGAGCGGGGGGGAAAGATCCGGTAGGATGTTCTTAAGCAGATTCGGATGCGATGTTTTAATGGAAAAATTACGCCAGGCGGTCAACGACCGCCCTTGGATTCGAAAATCCCGAAATCGCATGATGGATAAGTGAATGTTGAGAATGACTCAGAAATGAAATGCTCTGCCGGCCTCCGCTGAAAGCACTCGGCCTTCAAAAGCTTTTTCGAGTTCCCGTAGGGCTTTTTCTCCGGTGCAGTGACACGGAATCAGCTTTTCCGGATGCAGGGATCGCAGCGCAAGGATGGTCTGCGCCATTCGATTTTCATCGGCGCTCACCAGATGAAAACCGCCGATTACGGCCCGAATCGCTGAAACCCCGCTCAGGCGGCGCACATAATTCAGCGTGTTTATCAGCCCCGCATGGCAGCAGCCCACGCACACAACTATGCCCTCCAAGGTGTTGATCCACAAGGCCTGATCATCGATAATGGAATCAGCAAGACGTCCTTCCGGATCCAGAAAAAATGGGCCGCCGGTATCCTCGAAATTTGTATTTCGGGGGATCGGGCCGGTGATGCCGATATCCGGTGAAATCATAACCGGTTGTTCCACCCAGTGCATGTTGCTCAGGGGCGCCTTGTTTAAAGCGACGATCGCCTCATCCGGCATCTGAATGAATCTGGCGGATCCGCCCCTGACGCTACAGCGCAGTTTTACCGCTTTCGGGTGACAGTAAACCGAAATCTTCCGGTTGACTTTCAGAACATGAGAAAGGCCGCCTGCATGATCATAGTGCCCATGGCTCAGGACCAGAATATCCGCCTGATCCAGACTGATTTCAAGCTTTTCGGCGTTGACAGGCAACGCAGCCCCCTGACCCGTGTCAAACAGAATGCGCAGGAAACCGGCCTCAATCCACAGAGACAATCCGTGTTCAGCCGTCAGCCCCTGGGCGGCCTGGTTGTCAACCAGAATGATTACCTTTACATTTTCAAATGCCATGGGTCTGTCCTGGATTGCTTTAATTTGGCAGGCCATAAATGGTTTGGGACTTCAAAGCGGTCATCTGCCCCCTTCGCAACGGGGCTCGCCGCAACGTTCCGCGCGTCCGCAACAGGTCCTCCCGGTACTTTCCAGAGAACATCCGCCACCCTGACGCCCAGCCCGGGAATTGGCGGCTCCCTTGAGAATAAAACCCGTCCCTCCGCTGATGATGCGATGAACCTCGCCCCGGCATTTCGGGCATTCGGCGAGAGGGGGTTCCTTCATGGTCTGGCGTTGTTCGAAACGCTGACCACATGATTTGCATTCATATTCGTATGTCGGCATGATGCCCCTTTCAGTTTCTTGTATCGAGCAGCGTCCGGATCGACCTCGCTCAACTGTTTCATGATACGATCCGGTTCCAGACGAAATGCCTCAGCCCTGACCGCCTCGACCCTGACTACGGCCTTGACCGCCGCCTTGGCCTCCACCCTGTCCTTGGCCACCGTTCTGGCCGCCTCGGCCTTGACCGCGACCCTTGCCATCGCCGCCCTGTCCGCCGCGGCCCCGACCTCCGCCGCCTTGTTTTCTCCCTTTCATAACATTTCCCTCCTGTTCAAATGCGCCCCATCCTCTCAACCTGCGGCGTCCGCGACATCCCGGCATCACAAAAAGACCGTCCGTGATGCCTCCGCGAATCCAGGCATCAATGACCTCACGAAGATCGCCGGCCACAAAAGGAATCACCTGAATCCCGGAGGCCGCAACCAGATTCGCCATGGTCCGGGAAATCGCCCCGCAGACCAGAGCATTCACACCCAGTCCGGAAAGTTCTCCTGCTTTTCCCGCAGCGGTATCTTCTTTCAGAACCACTTCGTCCTCGCGGATAACCCGCCCGCACTCGGCTTCCACGACCCGTATCTGCCGGGCCACATCAAAGACCGGTGCAATTCGATTGTTCCACACTGTAAACGCCGTTTTCATCAACTCAATTCCCGAATAACGATTGATTCATTAATCATAGAGCAAACGCCGTGCCACTATGCAAAGAATATCGCTTTCATCGACAAGCTTCTGTTTTGCCTGGTTTAATATGTTGAATATCGAGGACGGCTTCAGACGGATGGGTTGCGCATATGCAACCTTATTCCGATATCGGGTCGCACAAGCGCGTCTATTTATTTCAATCCCGGGAACGGCCGTTTCGATTCGGAAAAGAAATTCCCAGCTTTTTCATCTTTCGAAACAGCGTACTCTTGTGAATGCCGAGTTCTTTTGCCGCAGCCAGTCGATTGAAGGCGTTTTTCTCAAGGGCGCTGCGGATGGCCTGGGCTTCCAGAAGATCGCGGGATACTTTCATGCCGGAACCGAATCTTTCAGACAGGCCGTGCGCGGTCAGTTCATCCGGCAGATGCTCGATGCCGATAAATCCTTCGGTGCAGAGAATAAAGGACCGCTCGATCACGTTTTCCAGCTCCCGAACATTACCGGGCCAATCGTGCGCCATGAGCAATGCGGTGGCATCAGCCGTCAATCCCTTGATTTTTTTATTCTGCAGGCGGTTGAAACGGTTGATAAAACTATCCGCCAGAATCGGAATGTCCTCTTTGCGACGACGCAGCGGAGGCAGCTCGATGCGCACCACATTGACGCGGTAATACAGGTCCTCGCGGAAAAGCCCTTTGCGTATCTGATCTGCCAGATCCTTGTTCGTAGCGACAACGATGCGCGCATCGGCTTTCTCCGAAACCGTTGCGCCCAGAGGTTCATAAGTCTGGTCCTGAAGAACCCTCAACAGCCGAACCTGAAGGGCCGGGCTCATTTCACCGATCTCGTCCAGAAAAAGCGTGCCGCCCTTTGCCATGGCAAAACGCCCGATCTTGTCCTTTTCAGCGCCGGTAAAAGCCCCTTTTTTATAGCCAAAAAGTTCGGACTCCAGAAGGGTTTCCGGCAGAGCGCCGCAGTTGACCGCAACAAAAGGTCCTTTGCACCGGGGACTCAGGTCGTGAATCGTTCGGGCCATCAGTTCCTTTCCGGTTCCGGTTTCCCCTAAAATCAGCGCCGTACTCGGACTGGCGGCCACGGCAGGCAGAACGGCAAAGATTTTCTGCATCAGGGGGCTTCGGCTTACCAGATCGCCGACATGGAATCGTCCCGCCAGTTCCAGACGCAAGACCTCGATCTCGCTCAGATCCCTGAAGGTTTCCGCTCCTCCGATGATACGGCCCTGATCATCGCGAAGCACGGCGGTGGAAACGCTGATGGGAATGCGCTGGCCCTCCGAGTTGATGATATATCCGGATTTTCCGATCACCGGCTTTCCGGTTTTCAAAGTGCGCCGCAGCGCACATTCGATCTCACACATGCTGCAGCGGAAAACCTCGGAGCAGAGCTGACCGATCGCCTCTTTGCGCGATACCCCGGTAATCAGTTCGGCAGCCCTGTTGAAGGAAGTGATGCGCCAGTTTAAATCCACGGTGAACACCCCATCGGAAATGCTCTCGAGAATGGCTTCGGTCGCACTCAAAACAGATGGAATTTTTTGCTGTTTTCGAATCGTCATATTTTTAATGCCTCGGCATATGCATTCTTCCAGAAACCCGAAATATCGCATGTCGCCTGAACGGGCATTTCGGCGGGAGAAAGCAGTTGACGGTTCATGGGAATCCTTTCTTCGAAAATCCCGAGCATCTACAGGAAGCCATCGAAAAAAAACACAATATTTATCTTTTTTAACCGGGAAAAAAAATAAACACCACAAAAAAGGTTTGTGCCGGG
>Ga0265295_1009279_pt1 | contig 10574 bp, 11 predicted proteins | sample Munlansysbiofilm_FD_192503 | JGI IMG/M metagenome (GOLD analysis project Ga0265295, IMG submission 192503) | Leachate microbial communities from a municipal landfill in Southern Ontario, Canada - Methane capture system biofilm | ecosystem: Engineered > Solid waste > Landfill > Unclassified ... | reverse complement strand
CTGATCCAAAGATCATAGGCGTCCTTGGATAAAGTTATCTCGCAGGGGGGAGTTTGAGCAGGGATAGCCAATAGTGAATTGATATAGTCGTGCCATTCCCGGGTCAGCGTTTCGGGCATGGTCTTGTCGTTATCGCGGAAGCCCACAAGCGGACGGGGCAGGATTAACAGGCATCGCCCAATGAGCCCGCGCCCCATGAATGCCTGGTTGCTACCTGCTGCGCGCAGGACGGAAGGCTGGGGCGTCAAGATCATTGTGATGCGCGGATGACGTAAACGAATTGGCTGTTTGCCCTTCCTATCCACCGTCACGGGTTCGGCGCTGTAGCCCTTCAGCACAAGATCAAGATTAGGAACGCCCGAGGAATAACGCCCACCCAACGTATCGAGAGCCCCGCCCTCTGCCTCCAGCATACCGATGCTTTCTCCGTTCCCGGCCATGACTTCGGCCAGGGCTTCGGGCGTGCAGTCATCCACAAGCAACCTGGGCAGGGCTGGGATTTCGGGTAACTCCTTTTCCATATTGTAAATGTCAGCCATTGCCTTTTTGCGGGCCTTGGCATCCTGGGCGCTAGCAACCTTGTTCCGGGCCTTCTCAATAGCTTTTTCAAGCGTCTTTCTGTGAGAAACGGCCTCTTGAACCGCAGCTAATGCTTCCCGTTCCAGCTGCGCTTCCCGCTCCATAAGGGGCGCTTTGCACGCGGACACAATAGCGCTTTTCCGTTCGCCTGGTTCGCTTGCTACCAGCGCGTACAGGTTCACACCTTCGAAGTAATCAAACTTCACGCGTACGATCAGCTTGTGCTGAACTGCCAGGGCTACCACGCCCAGCACATTGACGGCGGACAGTTCGCGGGGCGTCTGTGTTGCTTCTGCCAAGCCTTCAGCAAAGCGCCCAAGGATACCGGGAAGGATACCCGGGGGCAGGTCTTGCGGGGAATCCTCAAAAGGTACGAACGCGGGCCACTGGCTAGGCGGGCCACTGGTTGCGGAAACGCTTGAATCCTCGGGGGCGCTGCGGGGTTCACTTATCCCCGTGGCTAGGGCGTCTTCAATCGTATCCAGGGTCTTGCCTTCGGATTCCGCACCCGTACCCCATGATTCCACGGCGGCCATGATTGCGGCCCGGGATTCCGCTTCCACCACTTCTCCGCCCGCAATGAGTCCACCCAAGGCGGCAACGCTCTTGAATAGCTGTTCATGCCGCTGGCCTGCCGGAGCGTCGGCAATGGCCTTGCACTCGGCTTCCAGGGCGGTCTTGCCGTAGGGCGTCGATAGCGTAGCGGATATTTTAGGGCAGGGCTTGGCCTGGGGCTTCGGCTTCGGCGGGGCAAGTTCAATTCCTAGCCCATCAAGTAGCTCTTCGAGCGTGTAGGCAAGCTCTGGCCGCCACGTTACAAGCCCGCACTGCCATAATGGATCGCGCTTTGTGTTCGATCCCTGCGGAAGCCGTGCAAACCGTGTAGCGAACCCGCGCGCGCCCGGGTCGGATAGCCCGGCGGCCAATACGGACTTATCCAGGCGGCCCACCGTGTCCAAGTCGGTCAACGGCTCTTTCAGTTTGAAGCCCAACTGGTAATTGCCGCTGCTCGTTTCAATCGCATAGGTCGCCTTCAGGCGGACGGATTCCCGGGGCACCTTGGTCCCAACGTCGTCGAGCATTAGGAAATGAAGCGCCCGGAAGTTCTGCTTTGTCCGATGAAAGGGGCGCTCGTTCTTGTGGCTGGAAATACAAAAGTAGGCGTTCTGTCCCTGCCGGGCTTCAAAGTCCTGGCCAGGCGTCCAGGGGTCTGCTGGCCAAGCGCCTGACAGATCCGTAACGCGTGCCACGGCAACGGCGGCGTCTTCAGGCAGGGCAAACAGGGCTTCGAGAAAATCCCGGTTGCTAATCGGCAAATGCTTCATGCACGCACCTTCCAGGCTACCGGGTCCAGGGCTTGACTATTAGCTCCACCTGTGAAACATCTTTTGTGAAACACTTGCCTTTTCATGCGCCCCGCTTCATGGTCTTGCCCGGCCTTGGCGGGGTTCTCTTTTTGCTTCATGCTACCCCCTAGCCACCGGGTTGACCGTTGAAGATTCCTTGAACTGGTCCAAGTACTCCGTCGGATAGCGCACTGCTCGGCCAATTTTCAAATATTTTGGGCCTTTGCAGTAGAAGCGCCACGCTTGCAGCGTCTTCACGCTAACCCCTAAAACCTCCGCCGCTTCCTTTTCCCGCAACGCCTTGTGCGGGTTAGGGATGTACTCAACCTTCCTTTCTGGTCCGTAAATTCTTTCCATTTCGTCTCCTTATGGAATAAAAAAGGGCCGCATACTGCGGAAACGCAGCACACGGCCTAGGAGTAGATGGAACTGGACAAAAGCGTTTGAGAGAAATTTAAACTGTTTCTCTCACTTGCTTGCGGCTTCTAAATCTTCGTCATCTTGAGGCTCCAATTTAGTCTCGATCCATGCTTCTGGATTGGCAATAATCTTGTCAATGAATGGTCGGAACCTCTCTTTAGCTCGCCGTACGGAACTTGGCCCAATTGGCTCACCTATTCTTTCTAGTCTAGGATCTGTCGCAAGGAGTTCAGCGACAATGTCATCTACTACGCCAACAAGGCCAAATGATGATTTAGTCCTAGAGTACGCATCGACATATTCACTCGCCCAATATGATGCGACAAGATGAAGATATTGCCCCTTTCTACCCTGCTTTTTTGGGGCGTACGGATCGATTAGTGAGGATAAAATTTCAAGATCGTTTCTACTTATCTTCTCCGGGTCAATATTTCTTAACGTATTAGATATAAATTTTCTTTTTGAGTCTAAAGATAGAAGGTCTGTTCTTTCTCGCATTACTTCGTCACGCATTTGATAAACTGGATCTTCAGCCCATCTTATTTTTTCACTAATTTTTATTAAAATATCTTCTTGCTTATTTTTAGCTTCTTCTAAAATAAATGCGATTGACTCATTTGAAAATTTAGGGTTATTATCACAAATTTTTAACTTATATATTCTGCTCTTTGCATCAACTGATATATTTTTAAACTCAATTTTCCACTTTTCAATGGATTCTGAAGCCAACTTCAATCTTCTTTGCGTCTCTATTAATAAGTCCGCCTCTTTCTTCTTATATCTTTCCCGAAGAAATTGTTCATAATCTTCGTCAATATTTTCTAATGCCATGCAATCCACCTCCGATTGCACCTTGTTAAAAAAGGGCCAGGGGGTCAGGTTCACCCCTTTTCGGCGTGGGCAATTACTCCGCGCCTAGGCCCTGAAATGAATGATCTACTGTTGCGGTTCTTCGGGCTTGGACAGATCCATAGCCAGATCAACACGTTCGCTGATATGCGCCATGGACGTGGACACAAGGTCAAGGCCCCTGTAAGCCGCGCCTGGGTCAGCGTCTATCCGTTCGGGCGTCCAATGGGCTACATGGTCGGCAAGGGCCACAAGAGCCGCATGGACGGCTTGCAATTCGGCCTGTGCAAGCGTTGTGCGTAATTCGTTGGTTGTCATGCCTTCCTCCTCCATTCCTCCGCCCATGTCGTTAGCCGTTCAATGCTACGGTCCATCTTTTCTTTGTTGCCTTGCTTGCTGTCAGCCAGATCCTCAATCCATTCAAAGGGCGCGGTCATGTCAGCCAAGCGTGCACGGAGAGCGTCAAGGATTGCGCCTTGCCCGTAGTTATCCTGCAAATTGCACTGTTCGGACAGTTCATCCAAGGCACACGAAATGCCTAGGATCGTCAGATAGGGACTAGCCATGCTTCACCTCCAAGCGCAACTCTGCAACCGGGTCCACAAGGGCTTCAAGCTGTTTGACCATGCCACGGAGCACGAGAGAGGGAGCAATACTTTGAAGGTTTTCAATCTGATCCGCAAACCAAGTCAACTGCCCGATGATCATCACCAGTTCGGTTTCAACGCAAACCTTGCCTTTGCCGACACCGTTCAATACTTCACCTGTAGCCATGATGAACCTCCTAGGGGTTCGTTGTGGTTAGGGCCTCGTGGGGAGCTGGTCCCTCCCCGCCTGGCCTGTTTTTATTTCACCTGGCCCGATACCAGGATCATTTCTCGTTGATACTGATTACCTTGTTCTGCTCTTCGGCCATCCCGTTGAAAATATCGTCCACGACTTGGCCCGCCCGGGTCAAACTTTCATCACGCAAATGCGCGTAACGTTGGGTCATGTCGGCACTCTTGTGGGTCATGAGCTTTTGCAGCGTGTACATATCCACCTTGCCGGAACTGGCCAGCATTGACGCGTACACATGCCGCAAGCCATGAAGGGCGCGAAAGTCTTTCGGCAAGCCCGCCGCCTTCTTGATCCGGTTCACCTGATCCGCAATCCGCGTCCGTGGCGCATAGTTTCCGTTCTTGTCGGGCCGACCTGCGAAAACGAACTGGCAAATCCTGGGCATGGATTCGAGCAACTTCCTAGCCTGTGAGTTCATCGGAATGGATTGGTCCTTCCCACCCTTGGGATCGCGCAAACGAATGAATCCGCGTTCAAAGTCGAGGTCCGACCATTCCAGCTTGAACATTTCTCCGCGCCTCATGCCCGTGTACAGAGCGCAAAGCATCATAGGCCCGGCCACAGGATGCTTGTCCTTCTCGATTGCATCCAAAAGATCTTGGAGCTGATCCGGAGTCAAATCCTCGGTCCTGTGGTTATTCAGCTTGGGAAGTTCCAGTTTGAAAGGCAGGGGCGGACACAGATTGCGGTTCACGCCGTAGTTAATGATCCGGCGCAAGAGTTCGATGGTATTATGCACCGTGGCGGGTTTGCGCTTTTTGCTCATCTTCACCCGCAAACGGTCAATGGAGAGAGGGTCTATCTCGGAGGGTGTCTTTTTCCCGAAAGGGCCTTCGATGTATTGTTTGAATCTGTAGTCGTCGGTTACGGCGATACGGGTTTTGTCCTCGTTGGCGGACCTGTATTCTTTCCACAACTTGGCAATGGTCCAGCGTCCGGCGTCGGCATCCTTCGCGGCCTGATCCTTGGCCCGCTTCACCGTGTTGGGATCTACCTTGCCCGCAATCTTCAAAGCCCGCAGCTGTGAGGCCCTGGCCTCGGTCATACCTTCGCTGGACTTTTTTACGGGCTCTTCGACTTCTTTGGAGCCACGACCGCCAAGTCGATAGCGGATGTAATAGGTCCGTTCTCCGGTCTCGGCATCCGCCCGCCAATACACGCCCGGATACTTCTTTGATTTCTCGCGTCCACCTTCCGCCATACCCCCTCCCTCGGTGCGGAATCGGGGATTTCTTCCCCGCACCATTCCCCGCACGCAAAATCAGATTAGATAAAAAACGGGAGGAGTCAAGCAGGATTTAAGTCTATAAATACCTAGAAAATATAAGAGCAAATAGAACAATCGCAAAAGTCATAAAAAAGTATCTGTCTGCGTTCGGGACGCAGAGACCGGAGGTTCAAATCCTCTCATCCCGACCATAAAAATCAAGGGCTTAGGTATTCACCTAAGCCCTTTTTTTGTTCATTTTCATTTTAAATACCGGGCTTTGAATAGATCGCCTTGTACACAACGCTTATCAGCTTAAATACGCTGCGCGCCCTGGATTTTTTCGCTTCCTTGCATCTCACCAGTTTTGAACAGGCTGGGAATTTTGAATTTTTTGAGCAGTCAGTTAGAAGTGAAGGGCAACGGCGGCCATGTCGTCGTGCCGCTTGAAGCGCGGATAGCGCATTATGTCCGGATCGGCGGATTCGAGGCCGCGGACATGGTCGCGTAGGCCTTGCAGGCCCTTGGCGCGGGCCAGATCGACCAGACGTGAATAGTCCTTGCGCCGCTGCGGGGTTTCGCTCGGGATGTCCAGACCGTCGGTGAACAGGAGCACTGTCCTGAGGCCGCCTGCGGGTCGCACGCCAGAGAGGAAAAAGTCTGCGGCCTCAGGCTCTCCGTTCAGCACGCCGTAGTCGCGGTTCATGCCCAGGCGGACCGTCCTTATGAGATCCTGCACATCCGGATGAAAGCGTCCCTTTTCCTTGATCATGTGCAGGGTGGGGTAGTCGTGGTCGTCGCAGCCGCCCGCAACCGTGAAGCCTCCGCTGTCGTCGATGAAGACGATCTGCGCATCCCCCGTCCGGAACCATTCAATCCCGCCATCCGTCAGTTTGACCACGGCCGCGCTCGTGCTCCACAGGCCGCAGCGCCGGGACACGTCGATTCGGAAGCGGATCATGCCGCCGGCGATGGCGTCGTTGGCCTCCGCGGCGAGTCCGACAAGCGGACGGTCGCTGCGGGCAAAGACCTGTCCCGCGATGGTCGAGGCCATGGCCCCGCCGCTCGCGCCGCCCTCGAAGCACCCCCCGTCCAGGCTGGTGGCCCCGTCGAAGACGCCATACGTGTCCCGGTCTAGGACCAGACAGTCTTCGTTCCGCTGGCCGGAACCCTGTTCAAGGATGTGTTCGATGTTCATGGCATGCTTTCCTGATTGCGCATTTTGATCGCATTGGGCAATCCATGTCAAAATGAAACGAGCAATGCATCGCCGTCATCAGCATTGGCTTGGACTATGGATGGAGTCTCGGCAATCCGGGCAATCCAGGCTCTGAAATGCGGCCATGATTTGCCGCCGCCTGCTTTTCAATCCGCTCGGTCCGATATCTGCCAAATCAATTCGAGGCCTGAACTGTCATCGTCTTATTCGATTTGTGGATATTCACTGAATCTGGATATTGATAAAGATACACGTTATGGATTCGCATTGGATTGGAGAGAGACCTCTGCTGCAACCGTCGCCGGGAGGGCTTAGAGAACCAGACGGAATCACAGGGAGATGATTCAATGGAAAATGAAAAGCCAAGCATGCCTCTGCTCGGAGACGACTTTCCCGCACTCAAGGTCCAGAGCACCCACGGCCCTATGAATCTGCCCGGCGACCTCAAGGGCAAGTGGTTTGTATTCTTCAGTCATCCGGCCGACTTCACGCCCGTCTGCACGACGGAATTCGTGGCCTTCCAGAAACGGTACGAGCAGTTCGAGGCTTTGGGTTGCAAACTGGTTGGCATGTCGGTCGATCAGGTCTTTTCCCACATCAAATGGGTCCAGTGGATCAAGACCGAATTGAACGTGGAAATAAAGTTTCCCATTGTCGCGGCTAACGACGCCGTCGCGATGAAACTGGGCATGCTTCATCCGGGTAAGGGCAGCAATACTGTGCGTGCGGTCTTCATTGTCGATCCGGCCAGCAAGGTCCGGCTGATCATGTACTACCCGCAAGAAATCGGGCGAAACATGGACGAGATCGTCCGCGTAGTGAAAGCGTTGCAGATATCGGACAAGCAGGGCGCGATAGCCGCTGGATGGCCGCACAATGAACTTATCGGGGACCGGGTTATCATTCCGCCGGCCACGAACGAGGCCGATGCGGACAAACGGCTCAAGGATAATGAATGCTACGATTGGTGGTTTTGCCACAAGCCTTTGGAAAAATAGGTTTGTAGAATTAGCATTTGAGCGCGAATCTGATGACGACTGTCCGACATGTGTTGATAGGGTCGGGCAGGCGTCTTTTAACTACAGGATGACCGTGCCTTTCGTTCGATAAAAGCATGGGCGCGTATTTGTTTGGAGTGTTTTGTTGCGACGAGTTTCGACGCAGTGCTATCCGAAAGAAGCCGCCAGCGAACCCGATGGCCCGCTGGCGCCCATGGCGCAGCTCTTTACGCACATAGGCAACTGCCCGGCATGAACCCTGTCGACACAGAGATCGCATTTGACAATTCGCCCGGTTTTCTCGTCCTTGCGCGGGATGTTGTAGGGGCAGGCTTCGCGGATGGCCTCGAAGTCTTCATCTTTGGTTGTCAAGGGCCGGTGTCTTTACAACACCAGCCCTTTGAAATCGGAGGGGGGGGGGAGTTGTCGGGCAGGTCCCGGCTTGGCAGCGTCCCTGACCGTGCGTCTCAGTTGCCCTTGACGATGGCGTCGGGGTAGGCCGCATTGAAGGCTCCCTGCCCCCCTTCGAGGATGTACATCCTCTCCACGGCGACACCGTGCTTCTTGAAGTAGTCGAAAGGCCTAGTGGCGCCACCTTTCCCACGGGGACAGATAATCACGATGTCCTCCGTGGTGTCCTTGACCTTGGCCAGGAAGGGATCGAGCTTGGCGAAATCCGCATCCGATTCCAGTGGACGGGCAAAGGTGGCGAACGCCGCCTTCAGGTGTCCAGTGGCGTATTCCTCTGGTGTTTGCGACGTCATGATGGCCATCTTGCCATTTTCATGGTCACCCGCGTCCAGACGCGCCTTGAAGTCAGCCTGGGAAATGTAGTTGTAGTCCGCAGCCTGGGCTACGCCTACGGCGACTACGAATACCACCAGCAGCGATGTGACGCAGAATCTCCACGCTTGTTTGGCTTGCACGTCAATTCCCCCTTTTGAATGTTACAGCCGACTCTGCACTGGCGCAGATGTGGCCGATGTGATTGCGATAAGCACAAGTGGATAAAATTTAGGCCAAAGTTTGATCCAAATCAAATTGAACTTTACGATATCCGGAATGCTTTTGCATTATGCCATTCTATTTGTTGAGTGCGCCACAATGCTGTAGATGATGGCTCAGCCACTAAGGAAAAGCAGGGCCAGATAGTCGTGAAAAGGAGGTAGCGCATGGCGCATTGGCGGCGGTTTGCCTTGGGGCTGGCCCTAGTTCTCGTGGTTGGTCTTTTCTTCGGCCTGGGGCTGCACGAGCAGCTCACCTTCGAGGCCGTCAAGAACTCACAGGCCAGGTTCCAAGCACACTACCGGGCTGCTCCGTTCTCCGTCATCCTCGGCTATCTGGCAGTCTACTTGGTCGTTGTCCCCCTCAACCTGCCTGGGGCCACCATCCTTGGATTGCTTGCGGGGGCGGTATTCGGCACCATCACCGGCACGATCATCGTCTCCTTTGCCAGCTCCATCGGGGGCACCCTGGCCTGCCTGCTATCCCGCTACTTCCTGCGCAACTGGGTCCAGGGCCGCTTTCCCCAGGCCGTGGCCAAAGTGGACCAAGGCATTGCCCGGGAAGGTGCCTTCTACCTGTTCTCGCTACGCCTGATTCCGGCCATTCCCTTCTTCATGATCAATCTCGTGATGGGGCTCACCGCCATGCGCCTGCGCACCTTTTACTGGGTGTCGCAGTTGGGAATGGTCCCGGGTACCTTCGTCTATGTCAACGCGGGGAGCGAACTCGGAAGACTGACCTCAGCAGCAGGGATTTTTTCACCGCGACTGCTCCTGGCCTTTGCCCTGCTCGGTTTGTTTCCCCTTGCAGCCAAGAAGGCCATGGCCTGGTACCGATGCACGAAACAACACCAAGGGGAGGACGGGGATGAGGTGACCATGCCGGATACCATGCCCCTGGATTCCTTTGCCCCGGTGGGGCCACCAACGCAGGAGACCACCACCCAAGCCCAAGCCTGCGCGGATGGCTGCACGGCCTGCAAGGCCTGCGTCAGCCAGTGCCTTTTCCTGGCTAAATACGGGACCCCTGGATTCATTGCGGAAAGGATACTGGCCGGAGAAATCAAAGTGGACCCATACGAGTGCAGCCTGTGCAATCTGTGCGGCGCGCTCTGCCCCGAGAAGCTTTCTCCCGCGGACCTGTTCATGGCCCTGCGTCGCCAGGCCGTGGAGAGGGGCACTGTTGATCTGAAAAAGTACGCTCCCTTGCTGAATTACGAGCGGCGGGGACATTCCAACGCCTTTGCCTGGTATCCACCCGGGAACGTCCGCAGTGTCTTTTTTCCGGGCTGCACCTTGCCCGGCACGCGTCCGGGCATCACCTGGCAACTGTTCAAGCGGCTCCGGCAGCAGAATCCCGATCTGGGCATGGTCCTGGACTGCTGCCATAAGCCCTCCCACGATCTGGGGCGGCAAGCGTTCTTTCTGGAACGGTTCCAGGCCATTCGCGAGCGACTGTTGCGGCTGGGCGTGACCGAGGTGTTGGTGGCCTGCCCCAACTGCTACAAGGTCTTTGCTCAGCACGGCGCGCCCCTCGTAGTCACCTCCGTGTTCACGCTTCTGGCCAGGGAAACGGGGCCCGAGCCCTCACCCACAAGGGGACAGGTGGTGGTCCATGACCCATGCCCCTTGCGCTTCGAGCAAGCCATCCAGGACGCGGTGCGCACCCTGCTGGCTGCACAGGGGCTGCTCGTGCGCAAAACCAAAAATACCGGCAAGCGTACCATGTGCTGCGGCGAAGGGGGTGCGGTGAGCCTCCACAACCCGGCCTTTGCCAAGGCCTGGGGCGCGAAGCGCAAGCATCTGGCCCAGGACGACCGGATCGTGACCTATTGCGCCGGGTGCGCGGGGTTTCTGGGGCGGCTGGCCCCTGTGAGCCACCTGTGCGAGGTGCTGTTCGAGCCGGAAAAGGCCCTGGCCGGGCGGAGCAGGGTGGCCAAGGCTCCGCTAACCTACCTGCATAGACTGTTGCTGAAACGCAGACTCGCCAAACTGTTTTCCTCGTGACGCGGGTCAAGGCTTGGAGCTGACAGGGCTCCCTGAATATGCCGGCTTCGAATTCCGTCTGGCTGCGGGCGTCCAGAAAGACCGCCCTGCGGGAGATGAACAACA
>Ga0265295_1009278_pt1 | contig 10575 bp, 7 predicted proteins | sample Munlansysbiofilm_FD_192503 | JGI IMG/M metagenome (GOLD analysis project Ga0265295, IMG submission 192503) | Leachate microbial communities from a municipal landfill in Southern Ontario, Canada - Methane capture system biofilm | ecosystem: Engineered > Solid waste > Landfill > Unclassified ... | reverse complement strand
TCCCTCCTGCTCCGCCACCCATGGCCCGTTGGAGAAACGGTTAACTCACATGCCTTTCACGCATGCATTCACGGGTTCGAATCCCGTACGGGTCACCAATGCTATCAGTGTCCCCATTTCCTAGCGAAATGGGGTCTTTTTTTCGCTTCGTAAAGCCGTCGGCGAAATTAAACTTCATAGACGTTTCACAAGCGGCGGAGGCCATAGGTGCATCATCGAAACAAACACTGAGATTTCCCAAATTCCAAATTAGGGAGTCAACACCTTTTTTTGCTAAATTTATATCAACATAAGCAAATTTCTAACCACGCCAAAGACTTCTTATATGAATCCTAAAAATCTAGTGAAAAATACAATTTACGTTGTTGTAAGTTTTGGGGATTTTCTCTTAATACTGGCGTGGTACGCGTGATATGCGTGGTAAACACACGGTTCATATGGTAAAAATCTTTAATTTAAGTTATAATTTAACCAATCGATTGCTATTACTAAAACAAATATAGATATGGTTGGGGGAGATAGAATGAAACTTATTCATATGCCAAAAGAACTAGTGGATCTTGATTTGCCAGAAAAAGCAAACTTAATATTTACAGATGTGTTTTTTGCATTTTTTGAAATGGGCTATGTAGAAACAAACGAGAGTATAGCATCCAAATATGACATTAGCATCAAAACTGTTTCTAGACTAATCAAGCTACTTGAAGAGAATAAATTGGTTTATAGATTTTCAAGAGATGTGCCTATGTATGGAATCTATCTAAATCGAGTACTGATTCCTTCCATAAAAGGTTTTGAAATATTAAATATCCAAGTTGATAAAGAATGGATTATTAAACAGCTGGAAAAACAGAAAAACCTTGACATAGAAATGAGGGTCAACTCGTTTAAGAATTTCTAAGAAAGATCTTAATCAAGCACCTGATTAAAGAAGAAGAATAAAAAGTTGCCACATAGCGATACCAGCCCGAACACACTAATGTGCTTTGCACATTAAGAAAAAACATCAAGAAATGATTGAAGATAAAATCTGTCATTTTTCTATTTATACAAAAATAAAACTTGACAACAACACAATAACGGTGTTATAATTTTGTTGTAGGCGATAAATGACAAAAGGGGTGAAGTGATGAGACTCGATGATATATGTGAAATTAGTGCTGGATTAGTGCTAAAAAGAAAAGAAGCAAGTCATGAACATGAAGTAGTCAAATCTTATAAAGTGATTACACTGAAAAGTTTCGAAGATGATGGTTGGATAAATTTCGATTACCTTGAAGATTATAAAAGTATTGAGTTACTTGATGAAAGGTATATTTCTAAGCAAGGTGATGTTTTGATTCGTCTAAGTAACCCATACACAGCAGTATATATAACGAATGAATATGAAGGCTTAGTAATACCATCTTTGTTCGCAATTTTAAGGACAGACATTTCAAAGGTAAATCCAGGATATCTAAGTTTTGTGCTTAATAGCGAAACAGTCAAACAGTCATACTTTAAGAATTCAATGGGGATCACAATCCCTGTGATTACAATGCGTACGATAAGAGAAACAGAGATTCCATTACAAACACTAGCTAAACAGTCAATTGTTTCAAAAATAAACGAGTTAATGATTAAAGAGAAGAAACTACTTCAGCAATTATCAGTTGAGAAAGATAAATTAAAAAGAGAAATTAGTAAAACAATATTATCTTGGGGGGGATTTTAAATGAAATTATCGAAAATTTTAGGTCTGAACACTAAAGATGATGTGAATCAGTTTTTAGATTCTATTGGGAGCGCAAACCTTGACGATTCCAATATCACTGAAAGTAATCTTGAAGGTTTTTGGGAGTATGTTGGAGGCAATGACCAAAACGCCTCAGTTATTGACATGTTGGAGAACGGCGAAAAAGGAATAATAGAAAGATTAACAAATGGTATCGATGCAGTATTAGAAAAAAAGAAAATCGAGTATAACCTAGGAATGCCAAAAAAATCAGAGCAAATTGTTAAGGCTGCTTTTCCAAAATTCTATAATCATTATAAAGGTGTTCTTTCGGGAAATAAAAATGGGAACCAAGCCTATGATGCAGCCGATTATGTTACTTTAGCAGTAAATGATGGTAGCAAAAAAAATACTCCTACTTTTGATATTGTTGATTTAGGCGTTGGAATCGAAGGAAAAAGATTCAGCAGTACAATTTTATCCTTACATGGCGGCAACAAGGTTAAAAAAGACACAAGTTATTTGATTGGCGCTTTTGGACAAGGCGGGAGCACATCTCTCTCATTTGCATATGCTACTTTGATAATCTCTAAACTAAACAACAAATACTATTTTACTATTGTCAAAAAATCACATTTAAAAGATTTTAAGAATCATGCATATTTTTACTTAGCTAATAATAGTGAAATCATGGAAGTTGAAAACGACATAGACGAACCACTAAATGATAATTATCTAAATGATTTCTTAAACTCATCATCAGGAACATTGATTAGAATGATAGACTTGGAAATTAGTAAGAGATATAGAGAAAGAGATATAGCAAAACCAAGAATGCTTGGAGATTATTTCAATATTGAATTATATGGAACACCTTTTCCGATTAGAATGGTTGAGAATCGGACATATTTCAAAGAAGAGACTGAACATCATCAAAATAGATATGTATATGGCACAAAGCTTAAATTAAAAACATGGAAAAAGTATGTTTCAGACAAATATTCAGGGTTCATTGAGATAGTTCACAATGGGCACACCTATAAGATAGAATTCTTTACAATTTTACCATCAGAAAAATCAGAATGGATAAATGATAATAAATGTAGAGAAACTTATGAGATGTTTAACATTCATGAAAAGCCCATTTTCTTCACGGTCAATGGACAATACATTAATGGTGAATATTTTACTAAACTTGCAAATAGAGGTTTAAGTTTTTTGAAATATAGAGTATTAGTCCACATTGATTTAGATATGCTTGATAATGAAAAATATCAGTTTTTCACAACCGACAGGTCAAGAATCAAAGACTCTGATCTAACGTCAGGGTTTATTGACAAAGTTATAAAAGAACTGAGCGAGAATAGGCAACTAATAGAAATAAATGAAATCATTGCTGAAATGAGCATAGAGAAAGGCTTAGATAAAGAAGCTCTTGAAGCATTAAAGAATGATGTAAAAAGTGCTTATGAAGAGTTTTTAAACCCACGGAAGAGAAACAAAGGATTTAATCCAGACCCTAAACCGAAACCACAACCATCTAACGAAATATTGAATGATTTTATTAACGATTTAATCATAACAAACACCAAAAATGAATATTTTAGTGATGAAAGCATTAGAATTATATTAAAAACAGACGCTTATAAAGATGTAAATGAGGTAGCCAACATTAAAGCATACATAAAAGGCAAAGAGTTTTATCTGGATAACAAGTCTGTAATGAATGGTCGTATTCAATATGTCATTGACACCTTAAAACCTGGGGAATATGATTTGCGTTTTATCTATTTTTATGGAGATAATAACATGATTCAGTCAAACCTTTATAATTTCAATGTACTGGATGAAGTGAAAGGAAACGAGCCAAAAGGTCAAAACACGGATTTAGATTTAAACATTGAATACGTTAAGCAAAGTGAAGTGATCGTATTTGTGGCAAAAAATCTAGAGCAAAAAAGAATCGATATTAAACTATGTCTCTCACATGAAGAGCTTACAGACGTTTATGTTGGCAAAAAAGAAAACGAAGTCACAGAATTAAAACATAAGATTGCAAAACCAATTTGTTTGATGGCACTATATTCTGGAGATTTATATGACAATTTAGAACCTGAAAAACAAAACAAACTAATCAAATCACTAGTATCAACAATAGATAGGGGATTATAAAGGAGGATTTAACAATGCAAAATAAACAATGGACACAAAAAGAAGTCAATGAAACACTATGGCGTGCATGTGATACATTTAGAGGGAAAATTGATTCATCGATTTATAAGGACTATATTCTTGTCATGCTTTTCATGAAGTATATCACTGATGTCTATAAAGAGCATTATGAAGAACTACTTATTAAATATGACGGTGATAAAGAAATGGCGGATCGCCAAATCAGATTAGACAGATTTACTCTAAATGGTTCATCATCATTTGATTTTCTATATCAAAATCGTAATGCTGCAAATATTGGTGAAATCATCAATAAGGCTTTAGCTGATGTTGAAGAATCAAACAAAACTAAGCTTAGAGGTGTGTTTAAGAATATCGATTTCAACTCTGAATCCATATTAGGTAATACCAAAGAACGAAATGCGATGTTAAAAGACTTACTTGAAGATTTTAGCAAGCTTGATTTAAGACCATCACGACTAATTGGTGAAGATGTGATTGGTAATGCCTATGAATATCTCATCTCAAATTTTGCATCTGATGCTGGTAAAAAGGGCGGTGAGTTTTTTACGCCATCTGAAGTATCAGAACTCTTATCTAGACTTGTAAAACCAGAAGAAAATGATAGAATATATGACCCAACATGTGGCTCAGGTTCATTACTCATTAAAGCTTTTGATAAAGTACCATCCAAGAAGGCACAAATATATGGTCAAGAGCGAAATGGTCAAACACATTCGCTTGCTAGAATGAATATGTTTTTGCACGGTATAGATGATGCCAAGATTGCTTGGGGAGACACCATCGCAAATCCATTACATATTGAAAATGGGAAACTGATGAAGTTTCAAGTGGTTGTAGCTAATCCACCGTTTTCACTTGATAAATGGGCATCGGGGTTTTCAGGTGAGTCTAATGGCGATTTTGTTATGGAATCATCGCTTGATCCATTCAAGAGATTTGATTGGGGAGTCCCACCAAAGTCTAAAGGTGATTATGCATTCGTTCAACATATGCTTCATTCTCTTTCAGAAGGAGGACGTATGGGTGTAGTTCTACCTCATGGTGTTTTATTCCGTGGAGCTAGTGAAGGCAAAATAAGAAAAGAAATTATTGACTTGAACTTACTTGATGCCGTTATTGGTCTACCAGCTAACCTATTCTTTGGAACAAGTATTCCAGCAACAATTCTTGTTTTCAAACAAAATAGAGGCAGAGACAATGTTCTCTTTATTGATGCATCTCAAGATGGTATGTATGATAAAGGAAAAAATCAAAACAAACTAAGGGAAACAGATATCGTAAAAATTGTTGATGCATACACTAAATATGAAACCATTGATAAATTCGCCTATGTCGCAACTAAGAAAGAAATCAAAGAAAATGATTATAATCTCAATATTCCTAGATATGTTGATACATTTGAAGAAGAAGAACTTATTGATTTGGAAGAAGTCAAAGAAAACATTGAATCTATCAAATCAGAACTGGAACAAGTCGAAGCTGAAATGAAGAAGTATTTAGAAGAACTAGGATTATGATTATGTTTAAAAACATATATCCAAGGGATTGGACGACGGAAAAAATGTCTATAATCTTCGATTTTTCTGGTGGTTTTTCAGCCACAAGAAAGGATTTGGGTGAAAAGGGAATAGCTTATCTTCATTATGGCGATATTCACACATCCAAAGAAACAATACTTAACGTAGAGAAAAATATATATAAAATACCTAAAATTGAGTTATATCCAGAAACCAAATATTCTAAGTTTTTGCTTAACCACTCAGATATTGTGTTTGTTGATGCTTCTGAAGATTATGATGGAGTAAGTAAGTTTATTGTTATTGATAATGATAAAAATATCCCTCTTATTAGCGGTTTGCACACCATTATAGCAAAAGATAAAGATAAAATTCTAGATATTAATTTCAAACGTTATGTCTTTCAAGAATATCAAGTTAAGAAACAGTTTATGTTTTACGCTGCTGGTCAGAAAGTAAAAGGAATAAATAAGGAAAATATAAAAAAAATAGTTCTTCCTGTACCACCACTTGATGAACAAAAGAAAATAGCAAACATCCTCTCGACTTGGGATCGTGCTATTGAACTTAATGAAGAGCAATTAAGAACTGAAAAAACTATGTTGCTCCAAACGATTAATACATTAACAAAAGGAAATAGTTATTTGCAATCGTCATATACAAAAATACCCTTAGATAAGTGTTCAAACTTTATCAATGGTTATGCTTTTCAGAGCAGTAAATATAATGATTTAGGTATATATAAAATTATTACAATTGGTAATGTTCAAGACGGTAAATTGGATTTAAATTCTAGAACTAAAAAAGTAATTGACATACCATCAAACATAAATAAAAACCAAATTTTATCAAGAAATGACATTTTAGTATCAATGACTGGCAATGTAGGCAGAGTATGCAAAATAGAACATGATAACCTACTGTTAAATCAACGCGTAGGTAAATTAGAACCAAATAAATCTATTGATAGATTTTATTTCTATTACGCACTAAGAAGTAGCAGGTTTTTGTATAAAATGATAGCCAAAGCTCAAGGAGGAGCTCAGCCCAACTTGTCCACTAAAGATATTAAGAAGTATTACATAGAAGTGCCAGATTTAACCACACAAAAATTAATTGGTAAATATTTACTATTTCTTGATACTAAGATTGAATTACTAACTAAGAAAATACATTACTTGCGAAAACAAAAACAAGGTCTCATGCAGCAATTATTAACAGGTAAGATTAGGGTACAGCTTTGATGCTGTACCTTAAATCAAATCGAGGTGAACAGTGTGAATAAACAAGGATATGATGAACTAAATATTTCCCAAACCCCAGCACTTGAAGTATTAGAGAAAATTGGTTATGTAATCATTAAGCCTGAAGATGCAGAATTAATACGAGGCAACCTATATAACGTTACTCTTAAACCTATACTTCAAACTCAACTAGAAGTGATCAACTCATATGAATACAAGGGTCAAGTGTATAAGTTTTCACCCAGTAATATTCAAAAGGCAATCCAAGACATCGATGTAGCACTCACAGATGGTCTAATTAAAACCAATGAGAAAATCTATGACTTGCTAACACTGGGGAAAAGTTACGAAGAGCGCATTTCAAAGACAGATGGTGTTAGGTCATTTAACATGAATTATATAGATTACGAGCATCCTGAACGTAATGTTTTTCATGCTGTAGAAGAGTTCGCAGTTGAAAGAGAAGATGGGCAAGGTCATGTTCGTCCAGATATCGTACTTTTCATTAATGGTATTCCATTTGCAGTAATTGAGTGCAAGAAAGCATCTGTATCTATTAACCAAGGCATTAGCCAAATGTTAAGAAATCAGGCCATGCAATATGCGCCACAACTTTTTAAATTTGTACAGATTGTGATGTCAACCAACAAAAATGAAACTAAGTATTCAACAGTAGGTACACCTGCCAAGTTTTGGAGCTTGTGGAAAGAAGACAAGCAATCTGATGAGTTTGAATGGTTTGAGAAAACTCTAGCTGAAACAATTAATGATAGAGTGCCTACCATTCAGGATCAAAACATCATATCACTTTTTCATCCCAAACGTGTATTAGATATCATACCCTATTTCTTACTCTTTGATCGTCATGAAAAGAAGATTACTAGATACCAACAGTACTTTGCGATTAAAGAGATTATCAAAACAATCAAAGAACAAGATAGAGAAGGGAATCGTCAGTCAGGTGTGATTTGGCATACACAAGGATCAGGGAAATCCTTAACCATGGTGATGCTATCAAAATACCTACTAAGCGCTTTATCAAAAGAACATCCACAATTAGTGGTTGTAACAGATAGAATAGAGCTTGATGCACAAATACATAAAACATTCAATCATTCAAGATTAAAAGCTGCACGTGCAACAAGTGGGAAAAATCTTGTTAACTTAATAGAGAATAAAAAAGCAGATGTGATAACGACACTTGTACACAAGTTTGATATTGCTGCGAAAAATCAAGCGCCAGTAAAAAGTAAAAATGTCTTTGTACTAGTAGATGAATCACATCGTACGCAATATGGTGAACTACATATCAAAATGAAACAGGTGTTTCCGAATGCTTGTTATTTAGGATTTACCGGAACACCACTAATGAAAAAAGAAAAGAGCACCATGCGTAAATTTGGTCGAATGATTCATAAATACACCATTAGAGACGGTGTCAATGATGGTACCATCGTACCACTCTTATATGAAGGTCGCTTTGTAGACCAAACAGTTAATCGTCTTGCTATTGATAAACGAATCGAGATGATTACTAGAAACCTAAATGACAAGCAAAAAATCCTTCTTAAACAGAAGTGGGCAAAATTTGAAAACATTGCATCAAGCGAACAGAGAATAAGACTCATCGCTGATGATATTTACATGCATTTCTCTAAGTTCTATAAAGGCACTCCATATAAAGCAATGCTCGCAACCAATTCAAAGTTTGATGCGATTAGATATAAAGAAGCATTTGATGAATATGAAGACATTCAAACTGCTGTAGTTATCTCACCGCCAGATCAAAGAGAGGGTTATGAAGACTTAGAAGGTGAACCAAAAGATCGAGTATTGAAGTTTTGGAACAAAATGCTTGAAGGGTACCAAGATAGCCAACGCTATGAAGACATCATTAAAGATGAGTTTGTTCATGGTGATGAACTAGAAATCATCATTGTTGTTGATAAGCTCTTAACTGGGTTTGATGCACCAAGAGCAAGTGTATTATATGTGGATAAACCAATGAAAGAACATACTTTACTCCAAGCGATTGCCCGTGTCAACCGCATCTATGAGGGTAAAGATTTTGGTCTTATTGTTGATTATCGCGGATTAATAGATGAACTGGATAGTGCAATGGAAACTTACTCTGGATCTGGACTAGAAAACTATGACTCAGAAGACATCCAGGGTGCATTAGTAGATGTAATCAGTATTGTAGGTAAACTGAGAGAAGCTTATTCACAACTTCTTGATATTTTTAAATCAATTAAAAATCAAAGAGATAACGAAGAGTATGAAATCTTACTAGAAGATGATGAAAAGAGAGATAATTTTTACAATGCGCTTTCAGTGTTTGGGAAATTCTTAGGTATTGCTCTTGAGTCAGAACACGTATATAACTCACTTGGAGAAGAGGAACTGAATAAATATAAGCGTGAGCTAAAATTTTTCCAAGAACTAAGAGCATCAGTCAAACTTCGTTATAGTGATGCCATAGACCATAAAGAGTATGAACCCAAAATGAGAAATCTAATGGATAATTATATTGCTGCTGAAAATGTTTATAAGATAACAGCACCAGTAGATATCTTAAATGAAGAGAAATTTGAGTATGAAGTTGGGCAACTAGGATCAAATCGAGCTAAAGCAGATGCAATTAGAACACGTATGATCAGTCGTATCTCTGAAAAATATGATGAAAACCCAGCATACTACAAGAAATTTTCTGAGCGGATTCAAGAAATATTGAATTTATATAAAGAAAAGCGTATTTCTGATAGTGACTATTTTGAAAGACTCAATAAGGTCAAAAATGATTTTAGACAAGGATACTCTGGGACAAGTTTTCCAAAAATCATAAAGAACCATCCACATGCACAAGCCTTTTATGGTGTCGTTAAGGATGAAATCGATAAGATAAGCGATATTGTATCCAAATTTGATATAGAAGACTATGAAGACATCCTAGGCGAGCTTGCTATTCGAGTTGAAGAAGTCATAGATAAAAACAGTAAAGTTGATTGGCATGATAACCTAGAAGTTCACAATAAGATTTCAAGAGATCTTAACGAGCTATTTTATGAGTACAAGAAAAAATACTTTACAGGGCTATCATTTTCAAAAATAGATACAATCATTGCTGACATTAAGACTGTAGCCTTAAGAAGATTTTAAGAAATCAATATGGAAAAACATAAAATAACCTACTCAAAAAAAGAGATTTGGTTTCATCTAGAATATAAAAACGTAAAAAACCTCAACTTAAGCATTAAACCTGATCAAAGTGTCTTTGTTTCAGTACCAATCAATACACCTTATGAAAAAGTGGAAGTATTTGTGAAGTCTAAAGCAAATTGGATTATTACAAAAACAAGTAAATTCGAACTAACTAAACCACTACATAATGGAGAAAAAGAATATGTTAGTGGTGAGACATTTAAATATCTGGGCAAACAGTACAGATTAAAGATTGAAGAAGTAACAAGTAAGGAATTTGTTACAATTAAATCAAGTTATATTACGATATTTGTTAAAAAGAAAGATAATATTAGACGGAAGCAAAACTTACTTAATGATTGGTTTAGAAAAAGAGCACACAGTGTTTTTCAAGAAGCTATGGATGAAATGTATCCTTTAGTTCAAGGTGATTTAGATACTAAACCAGCAATTGAAATTAAGACAATGACAAAAAGGTGGGGATCATGTCTAAGAAGCAAAAATACAGTTCTTTTGAATTTTGAACTGATCAAAGCACCAAGAGATTGTATCAATTATGTTGTATTACATGAGTTGATTCACTTTATACACAAGAATCATGATTCTAAATTCTATAACCATTTAACTGTGTTAATGCCAAATTGGAAAGAACGAAAAGCGATTCTAGACGAAGAAGTAGTAATGTTCATTTAGGGGGGGATAG
>Ga0265295_1009277_pt1 | contig 10575 bp, 8 predicted proteins | sample Munlansysbiofilm_FD_192503 | JGI IMG/M metagenome (GOLD analysis project Ga0265295, IMG submission 192503) | Leachate microbial communities from a municipal landfill in Southern Ontario, Canada - Methane capture system biofilm | ecosystem: Engineered > Solid waste > Landfill > Unclassified ... | reverse complement strand
AGTTTACCCAACCCAGACTATTCGTAAATGGTCTTACCGCTACCGTGCTGGTAAAATATATCCTCAACATCAGCCTACAGCAGAGCCTCCTTACAAGCGGAACTACCTTCACCCGCGAAAATCTGGTGGAACTGCAAGAACGTCTGACCAGCGATTTTATCAAACAACCCGGTGGTAATGGCTTGAATAAGCGTGAAATCATTACAATTCAAATAGCTGCGCGGATTGTGCAGCAAATGCTGGACAGATATCACATCTCTGATTTTGTGGTCATTAATGATGGAATTAGTATAGGATACGCAAAGTGGAAAAGATAAATGACTTCATACCCGGTTCGCTGAATGTGATCGCGGGACCCTGCTCCGTGGAGGGATACGACTCTTTATATCATAGCGCACTCGCTTTGAAAGAGATCGGGATTCGCTATATTCGGGGCGGAGCATACAAACTTCGAACATCTGTACATAGCTTTAGGGGTTTGGGAGATTCCGCGATTCTACACTTGGCACAAGTTGCCAAAGAAACCGGGCTGAAGACTGTCTCCGAATGCACCCAGACTGATAAAGTGGAGTTCATGGCAGAACACATCGACATCCTGGTGGTGGGAACCCGCAACATGCACAATTACCCGCTTCTGGAGCTTCTGGGAAAGATAGATAATCCGGTTATCCTGAAACGAGGAATTGCCGCCACCTACGACGAATGGATGGCTGCGGCAGAATACATCGTCGAAAACGGAAATCCGAACGTTATCCTCTGCGAAAGAGGGATACGTACTTTTGAACCAGAGACCAGATACACTTTAGACATCTCTGCCATTCAGGTAATGAAGCAAAAGACAGGTCTTCCGGTTATCGTAGATCCATCTCATGCAGCAGGGAAGAGGGATCTCGTACCTTCGCTTGCTTGTGCGGCTATCGCGGCGGGGGCAGATGGACTAATGATCGAGTGTCAGATAAAACCTTGCGAAAGCATCTGCGACGCAAACCAGACCATCGAACCTGGTACTCTGAAACAGCTCTTGGATGCGATACCAGATCTTCGCTTGCATTTAAGTAGGATGGAACTGTGAAATATTACATAGAAACATACGGCTGCCAGATGAATGTGGCAGATAGTGAACTGGTGCTTTCGATCCTGAACGAAGCCGGTTACATCCAAGCAGATAGTATCGATGATGCAGATATCTTGCTCTTTAACACTTGCTCTGTGCGCGAACATGCCGAACAAAGAGTATTGGGCAGAATCTCGAATGAAAGGCATCGTAAAAAGGATAAACCGCATTTTAAGATAGTAGTTCTGGGATGCATGGCTCAGAGAATAGGGCAGAGGCTGATAAACGAAGATCTTGGTATAGACTACACGGTAGGGGTAGATCAATATCGAGCTCTACCCCATATTCTGGCAAGAGAAACAGGCGTTGCTCTGGATTTTAACTCTCAGGAATTATATGAAGAATTGCTACCTGTGCATCAAGGCTCACGTTGCGCTTATGTGACCATCATGAGAGGGTGCAACAATTTCTGCTCCTATTGCATCGTCCCTCACGTGCGTGGCAGAGAACGCAGCCGCCCCTATTTGGATATCTTGCACGACGTTCAAAATGCGATTGGAAATGGCATGATGGATATCACTCTCCTGGGTCAAAACGTAAACTCTTACCACTACAGAGATATTGAGTTCCCTCAGCTGCTTAAAAGAATATCCCAGGATGTTCCGGATATGTTACGTTTGCGCTTTGTGACTTCGCATCCTAAAGATCTATCCGATGCCTTGGTAATGGAAATGGCAGATAATCCCAAACTTTGTGAACATATCCACCTCCCCTTGCAGAGCGGAAACGACGAGATTCTCCATCGCATGAACCGTAACTACAGCTATAAGCACTATCTTGATCGTATCTTAGCACTTAGATCAGCCATTCCGGATATCTCGCTCACTACGGATCTTATCGCTGGATTTCCCGGAGAAAGCGAAGCACAATTTGAAGATACTTTGGCTGCCATGCGGGAAATCGAATACGATTACGCCTTTTGCTTCAAATACAGTTCCCGCGAGGGTACCGAAGCCGCCGGATTCATTGACCAGTTGCCAGAGGCTATTCGTCTGGAACGCTTGCAGAGGATGATCGACCTTCAACGGGAGATAACCCTGAAGAAGTTCCGCGAACAAATCGGCAAGCGCGTGGAAGTCTATGTGGAAGATTTCAGCAAGAAAAGTAAAAGCATGGTTTCCGGCAAGACTCGAGATTACAAGATAGCAGTGCTAAGCGGAGACGGTAGCATGATCGGTAAACTGAAGACGGCAGAAGTGATCGACGCCACGGCAGGCACCCTGATATGCAGATAGCCCGTTGTTGCATTAAGACATGTTATGTAAACTTGGACATGGCGCGTAATCGCATTAAACACCAAACACATATCCCCTATGGGTTTTCATTGGAGAATTTATGATTAGCATGACCGGCTTTGGTAAAAGCCATCGCAATTTGCACAATATTGAGTGCGACATCGAGATCAAAAGCGTAAATGGTAGATTCCTCGATATCAAATGCTATTTACCCCGAGAGCTCAGCTTCTACGAATTCAGCATCCGAAAAACGACCTCCAGATATCTCTCCAGAGGCTCGATCGAGCTCAGGGTAAACATAAATGACTACCGCGAGCCCAAATTGCTTCTAAATGAACCAAAACTACGTAAGTATCACGATATCATCAAGCAAGCCCAAAATGCACTAGGGATAGAGCAGAATGTCTCTTTGGAGTTTCTTCTTAATGAGCCGGGAGTGATCGAAAGTGTGAACCGTCTGGACGACGACCCGTTGATGTTGGAAGTGTTGGAGCTAACTCTGTCCGAAGCTTTGGAGACTGCCAAACTTTCCATGCTTAAAGAAGCCGATGCTATCAGATGCCACTTGATTAAATCTTTCCAAGCTATAGAGAATTCTCTCATAAATGTTGGTCAACAAATACAGCCTTTCAAAGATGAGCTCTTCAGCAATCTGTATAAAAGAATCAATGAGATCCTAGCGAGCTACAACATTGATACCACCGAGCAGCGCTTGATGCAAGAGCTTGCAATATATATCGATAAATATGATATTCAGGAAGAGCTTACGCGCCTATCTTCCCATATCAAAACGTTCTATGCTACAATAGACAAGGATGATGAGATAGGCAAGACCCTTAACTTTATCCTCCAAGAGATGCAGCGAGAGGCAAATACTTTGGGCTCTAAATTTTCCAACAGTAAAACCTTCCAAGACATCCTGGTAATCAAGGAAGAAATCGAAAAATGCCGGGAGATTGTGCAGAATGTATCCTGAAGCAAAACTAAGCTGGAGATCATGGCCATTTGCAGAACGCCCTCTTGCCTCTTCCCTACTCCTGTTGTTTCTGCTTTTTCTCACTATCTTTCTGTATAGATTGGCAGTAGTATCTTGGCAGATGCCGCTATTCTACTTCTTGGGCCTCGCCCTAGTATATGGGAATCTGCTCCCTTACTTCATAATAACAGAGTATTATATCTACGAGGACAAGATAATGGTACGTTATCTGTTCATAAAAGTTGAGCGTCAATGGAGCGATTTCGGCTGTTTCTACCAGGACAAACGAGGTATCATGCTCTCCACATTCCAGATGCCCCGCAGGTTGGATCCCTTTCGGGGGCAATCCTTACGCTTCTCCAAAGATAAAACTGAAGTGCCCGCTCTACTTGAGTTTTTACAGGTGAAAATTGGGCGTAAATATTAAGGTAAATAGATGATTAACAAAGATATAAGACAGAGCATATTAGATATGCTCTCAGATACATATCCTATGGGACTCACATACAGTGAGATATGTGCACGAACTGGAATGACCAAGAAGAACAAAGCATCTGTGAGTCAGATCCTATCTGAATCGCTCTTGGATGGCTTACTGGTCAAAGAACGCAAGCGTTATAAACTAAGCCCTGCCGAAGCCAAGAACCGCACCGAGGAGCAGCAAGATAACCCTTCCGTGAAGAAGATCACCGAACCGGCGGCCAGCGTAAAACTTATTGAGGGCATCTTCGACGCTACTTCCCTATCTCGTGATAGGTCTTTCGCCTTCGTGAGAACAATCGACAAGGACTATTTCATTGATAGTGAGGATACTCTTAACGCCTATCATAACGATACTGTATTGATCGAAGCTCAGAAGAGAGGAAACCGCGGTGAACACGGAGTTGTCCGCAGAATCGTGAAACGCGCTAATGAACTGATCCCAGGTGATATCTCCAAAGTAAAGAATCGCTGGATCTTTGTTCCATCAAATCCCAAGATTCATAATTGGTTTGAGATTCTGGATCTGGGTAGCGCGCAACCAGGGGATAAAGTAATGCTTACAGTGAGCAACTGGGGAGACCATCTCAGCGGAAAAATGCCAGGGGGCAAGATAACGGAAGTCCTTGGCAAATCCGGCGATCCTCATGTAGAACTGCTGGCTGTAATACGTCAGTATCAGCTACCCTTGGAGTTCCCGGACAATGTCTTGAAAGAAGTGAACGCCCTTCCTCTGGAACCAGACCCTCTTGAGATAAATCGGCGGAAGGATCTCCGCAAGCTATTTACATTCACGATTGATCCAGCTTCAGCCAAAGATTTTGATGATGCGATATCCATCGAAGCTACTACCAAAGGCTGGAGGTTGTGGGTGCACATCGCTGATGTAGCTCATTACGTGGGCTTGGATACTGCTATGTTCGCCGAGGCATCGGTGCGAGGCAACAGCTTCTATTTCCCAAAAAAGGTTATTCCTATGATTCCAGAACGACTGTCCAATCTGATTTGCAGCTTAAGACCAGATGAAGATAAACTGGTAATGACGGTTGAGACAGAGTTTGATAAAAACGCTAAAGTACTCCAACAACGTATATATGAGGCGGTGATTCGTTCAGACTCCAGACTGGCATACGAAGAGGTTGACGACTTTTTTGAGGGCAAGAACTCAGATATCTCCCCCACCTTGCAGAAAGCATTGAATGCGGGCAGAGAGCTATCTTCCAAACTCAGTAAAGTCCGGTTGGATAACGGATACGTGTTCTTTGATTTACCTGAAATTGAATACGAATACGATGAGGATGGCTTCGTGCATAGGCTAGGTATCGCAGAAGAAACTGAAAGCCATAAAATGATCGAGAATTTCATGTTGGTAGCCAATGAATATACTGCATCACAACTCTCTAAGAAGTCACCAGTATCAATTTATCGCATTCACGAAGATCCCGATACAGAAAAGATCGAACGCTTGGCACAGGTCCTAGATTTCTACGGGATAGCATATCTGGAACAAGAAAACCTGAATAAAAGCATACAACATCTTCTATCCTCGCTACCCAACAAGGATTACCATCGTGTCTTCGACAGAATCATACTTCGCAGTATGAAGAAGGCAAAATACTCCACATTGCATATCAGACACTTCGGATTGTCTCTGGAAGATTATACCCATTTCACCAGCCCCATCCGTCGTTTATGCGATCTGGTGGTGCATCACCTATGCAAGATTCAAATTATCCACAGTAGCTCACATAAGATCCGTAAAGATCAGGTAACGCGTTGGGCAACCATCGCTTCAGAGCAGGAACTTCAAGCAGATTCTGCTGAGCGTGATATCGAAAAAGTTTATGGTGCCACTTTTATGAAAGATCGGGTAGGAGAGAAGTTTAGCGGTTTAGTGATCTCTACAAACAGCTCTGGAGTTTATGTGCGCCTCAACGAACTACCTGTTACTGCGATGTTGCAGAAAGATCAGTTCGGCAAGGGAAAGTGGGAATACAACGATCGCGAGATGCGTTTCGTGAACCCCCGTAGTGGAGATTCTTTCGAGCTTTTGGATAGTGTTAAGGTACACGTAATGGAAGTGAGCGACGATGTGTATCTTGAACTCAGTGGCGATTCAGATAATCACCAACATTATCATCGAGTTAGAAAACCTCTTTCTAAAAACAGATCTCACAACTCTAGAAATAGGGTTGACCAAAAAGTAAGCTCCAAAAAAAATGACTATAAATACAGGAAGCAAGGCAGGAAAAAAAGGTAATGAAGAAACCTATCGGGATTTTTGATTCCGGCGTAGGCGGTTTAACCGTCTATCGTGCGATTCGCAATGCGTTTCCGGAAGAAGATCTGGTCTATTTTGGAGACACTGCGAGAGTTCCATATGGACCAAAATCTCCCAATACCATCATCGAATACTCGGTGCAAAACGCAAGATTCTTATTGCAACAAGGGATCAAAACCCTGATAGTAGCCTGCAACACATCATCTTCCGTAGCCATCCCCCACCTGCGTGCACTTACCGATATCCCAATCATCGGGGTTATCGACCCAGGAAGTGAAGTGGCAGTCCGCTCCAGCCAAAGCGGAAGAATTGGGGTTATAGGTACTGAGGGCACCATCCGCAGCGGAGCATACAGCAAGGCGATAACCCTGCGTAATCCCCAAGCTGAAGTATTTACGAAACCCTGCCCCTTATTTGTCCCCATCGTGGAAGAAGGTTGGCAGGATCACAGTATTGCCAGACAAGTGGTAGAAGAATACCTTGGCAGCATGAAAGACCTCAGCATCGATACCCTGGTTTTAGGCTGCACCCACTATCCCCTACTATCTCATGTGATACAGAGTTACATGGGAGATAGCGTTAAACTGGTTGATAGTGCAGATGCCATTACCTTGCATCTCAGTAGCTTACTTCCTCCAGAGCATGATGGGAAACCTGGTAATGACAGCTTTTATGTAAGCGATAATGAGGATAAATTTGCCTCCATCGCCAGCAGGATATTGAACAATCCCATGAAAAACCTGAAACGGGTCCGGCTCTTTGAAAGCTGGTTTATAGACTAACTTAATAAAACAAAATAGAGGATACTATGAAACCGATCATTTTGACCGCAGCCATTACGGGAGCGGAAACCTCCCGCAAGGACCAACCCAATCTGCCGATCACCCCCGAAGAACAAGCACAGGAAGCAAAAGCCTGCTTTGAAGCCGGCGCCAGAGTAATCCATCTCCACGTTCGAGAAGATGACGGCTCACCCACTCAGCGTCTTGCCAGATTCGAAGAATCCATTACCGCGATACGAGCTGCCGTACCCGAAGTGATTATTCAAATCAGCACCGGTGGCGCAGTAGGCGAAGCCTTCGAAAAAAGGCTGGCACCATTGGCATTAAAGCCGGATATGGGCACGCTAAATGCGGGCACTCTGAACTTTGGCAACGATATCTTTGTGAACCATCCCCACGATATCATTCGCTTGGCAGAAGCGTTCAAAGAGTACAATGTAGTCCCGGAAGTGGAAGTATATGAATCCGGCATGATAGATGTGGTTGCCAAGCTTGTGAAGCAGGGGATCATCACCCACAGCCCCTTGCACATCCAGTTTGTTCTGGGCGTACCCGGAGGAATGAGCGGTAAACCAAAGAATTTGATGTACATGATAGAGCACCTTGCAGAAGAGATCCCCACAGCGACATGGGCAGTAGCCGGGATCGGCAGATGGCATATTCCCACTTCCATGATAGCTATGGTTACAGGCGGACATATTCGCAGTGGCTTTGAAGATAACATATTCTATCACAAGGGTGTGGTAGCGGAATCCAACGCCCAGCTTGTGGCTCGCCTGGCACGTATTGCCACCGAGATTGGCAGGCCTATAGCCACTCCCGAACAAGCACGCGAGATACTGGCTTTGCCGGCTAAGTAAGAGGTTTCGATGCATCTAAGCGAAAACGCCCTGACTGTGCTCAAGAAACGCTATTTCCGTAAAAATGAAACCGGTGAATGCCTTGAGGACTGGCAGGCTTTGATCACCCGCGTTGCGAACAATATCGCTGGATCAAACGAGGATGATTTCAAGAAGTTCTACGAACTCTTGGATAGTGGAGATTTCCTTCCCAATTCTCCCACACTGATGAATGCCGGTGGCGATTTACAACAACTTTCAGCCTGTTTTGTGTTACCAATCGACGATAGTATGGACAGCATCTTTGAAACCGTAAAGAACGCCGCGTTGATCCACAAGAGCGGCGGAGGAACCGGATTCTCATTCAGCCGCCTGCGTGAAGCAAACGCCAGAGTGAGATCCACCAACGGTGTATCCAGCGGACCAATCAGCTTCATGAAGGTTTTCAACTCCGCTACGGATGCTGTAAAACAGGGTGGCACCAGACGCGGAGCCAACATGGCAATTCTAAATGTAGATCACCCCCAGATTCTGGATTTCATCACCTGCAAAAAGGATCCCAACGAACTTACGAACTTCAATATCAGCGTGGGTATCACCGAGAGGTTTATGCAAGCTGTGGCGGATAACACGGATTACGACTTGGTTTCTCCCCACACCGGCAAAGTCGCTGATCGCATCTCGGCTGCCATGGTCTTCGAATTGATTGTTGAGATGGCTCACAAAAATGGCGAGCCAGGGATTGTCTTTCTTGACCGCATCAATGCCATGAATCCAACTCCCGCCATCGGTGCCATCGAATCCACCAACCCCTGTGGAGAGCAGCCTTTATTGCCCAACGAGGCTTGCAACTTGGGCTCGATCAACCTTGCCACAATGATCCTGGACGGAGATGTTGATTGGGAACGTCTGACCAAAGTGATAAGAGACAGCGTGGACTTTCTGGATAAAGTAATCGATTGCTCCAGATTCCCTTTGGATAGCATCGAGAAGATGGTGAAAGCCAATCGTAAAATAGGACTCGGCATCATGGGCTGGGCTGATCTACTGTATCAGTTAAAAATTCCTTACAGTAGCGAGGAAGCTATTGAATTGGCAGAACGCATCATGGAAACAATCGACTTTGAAGCCAAAAAACGCAGTATGGAATTGGCGATGATCCACGGAAGTTTCCCCAATTTTGAAAAAAGTATATATGCTACAGGAGAATTAAAACGAGAAGGGAAACAATGGGCAGAGTTAAGCTCAGATATCCGCAAGAATGGAATACGTAACGCTACACATACTACGATCGCCCCCACCGGAACAATCAGCATGATTGCAGACACATCCAGTGGTATCGAGCCACAGTTTTCCCTAGTTTACGTAAAGAATGTGATGGATACGGAGAAGCTGTTGTATGTGAATAAATGGTTTGAAGCTGCTTTGGAAGAATGGGGACTACTAAACCAAGATCTGCTAGAGGAAGTAAGCCAAAGCGGGTCGGCAAACCACATCAGTGACCTTCCACAGGAACTCAAGGATGTGTTTCAGACGGCTCACGATATCAGCCCACAATGGCATATCCGGATGCAAGCAGCGTTTCAAAAATTCACCGATAACGCAGTTAGCAAAACGATCAACTTCCCAAATAGCGCCAGCATCGCAGACATTCGAGAAGCATATATTTTGGCTTATAAACTAGGCTGTAAAGGGGTAACTGTATATCGGGATGGGAGTAGAGACAACCAGGTTCTATCCCTAGGAACAGGTAGCCCTGTGAAAGAATCAGTTGAAAAGAAGGTTGCCCCTCGCCAGCGTCCAGAGATCACCCATGGCATCACTCAAAGGCTGGAAACTGGTTGCGGACACATGTATGTAACCATAAATACGGATACTCATGGGGCTTGCGAAGTTTTTGTACAGATGGGTAAAGTGGGTGGTTGCGCATCCGCTCAGTTGGAAGCGATTGCCCGGCTATCTTCGCTTGCTTTGCGTTCAAGCATCCGGATTGAAGCTATTATCCGTCAGTTGAAAGGCATCCGTTGCCAATCCCCCATGTGGCATAAGGGAAAGATGATCACTTCATGTGGAGACGCTGTTGGTCAGGCTTTGGAAAACTTCCTCTCTCTTCATGCGAATAAAGAACTAAAATCGCTTCATATAAGCATGGACGGCGAAAGCACATCTACCGACGATGCAACCAGACCTATGGCTGCCACTTGTCCGGATTGCGGATCTGCGATAGAGCATTTGGAAGGTTGTCTTAAATGTCCATCCTGTGGTTGGTCGAAGTGTTAAGGAGAAATAATGAGATGCAAGAAATGTAATAATCGGCTGGCAGATCACGATATCTGGTGTGTGGCTTGCGGAACGCAAACACAAGTGCTGAAAACCTCTCTAGCAGCTACCGCTAGCCTGCGGAAAACCAGAGAGCACCTGCGAAACAGGATTGGTGAAATGGTGCCCGCCACTGGCTTCAGCATCATTCTGGGAGTGATCCCAATCGCAGTATTAACCTGGGTGTTTCATAACTATGTGAATACCGAAGGAACTGTTCAGTTGTTCACCGTTTTAGCTATCAAAGCCGTGTTATACAGCCTGTTTCTCGCGTTTCTGCTGCTTCCCTTCAGCGTGATCGGAAACGATCAGGAATACGGTCTCAAACTCAAGCAACTCTGGATGAATCGACGGAGTTATCCGCGTTATCTAGTGTTTTCTCTGATCAACTCAATATACTTCATCATTATTTATCTAGTATGTTTTGGCGTGCCAGGTTTTGCCAGTGATCCCATCCTGCGCCTAGTGTGGGTAGTTCTGGTAAATTATTGGATGGCGATAGCCCTTCCAGCTCCGGTAATTATGGAAAAAATGAATCTGACCCCATTT
>Ga0265295_1009276_pt1 | contig 10575 bp, 5 predicted proteins | sample Munlansysbiofilm_FD_192503 | JGI IMG/M metagenome (GOLD analysis project Ga0265295, IMG submission 192503) | Leachate microbial communities from a municipal landfill in Southern Ontario, Canada - Methane capture system biofilm | ecosystem: Engineered > Solid waste > Landfill > Unclassified ... | reverse complement strand
TCAGTCACGACCGCGAGACAGCCGAACAATATGGCGACCGGATTATTGAAATGAAAGATGGGCAAATCTTAAGTGATACATCAAAAACTCATCAACACCCGAAAGAAGTAAGACCAGGCTTTAGCATCAATCAAAACATTGTTCACGTCGATGAAACATATAAATTAAATACCGCTGATTTAGCACTGATTGAAAATTTACAAAAAGAAAATGAAACAGTCATTTTAACTAGAAATAAAGCCTTATTAGAAGCTTTCACCTTTGCAGGCACAACGGAAGCGCAAGTTATCACCAAACAATATGATGGTAATCTTTTAAAATTCATCACTTCGAAACTAAAAGATAAAGATTCCTTTAAAATTGGGGCAAGTGGTCTTAAACACAAACGTGTCCGCCTTTTCTTTACGATTATCTTATCTTTCATCTCGATTACCTTCTTCGCCCTCACAGATACAATGAGTGCCTTTAAGTCTAATGATGCCCATGCGAAAACGCTCAGTGATAACGGAATCAAAACCGTGCAAATTTCGCAACGATTTAAAAACACCGAATCCCCTAATGACTTTTTCTTTTATGCGCCACCGATTAAATTTTCCGAACAAAACATTATCGACATGAAGGCAGAATTACCTGAAGCAAGTATTGCCCCTGTTGTTAATGAAGACATTGGATTAGTTTTTGATTTTGCCACTCTTTCTGCTTCGGAAGCCAATAGTGAATACGGTAATGCCATAAATAGTTATAGCACTAACAAAAACACAATTTTTATTGGTGATGATTACCTTGCCGAAAACGACATGACGCTCGTTGCGGGGCGACTCCCCCAAGCAGAAAATGAGTATTTAATTACTTCGTTTCTCCTTGATACATTCGCTAGACTTAGCTTCACCCACTTCACTGACGATGGATTAGGTAATATTATCAATCACGTCATTCTTCCTAATGCGTTCTCGGCAAATAAAGTAAATAATGCCAACTTAATCTTTGACAAATCATTTAATTTCCGTGATCTCGATGATAGAATCACTGGTGTTATCGATGTCGACTATGACACTGAGCGCTTTGGTATTGATAGCCTCCGTAGTCTCAGTCAAGATTATCTCGCTATGAGCAATTTAGTTAACTACTTGAATTCACATAACCTGCTCTCGTTTTATACTTCTGAGTTAGGACTCGACAACCTCTACTTTAGTAGTGAGGGTGTTGCTCCACAGTTTTATGGGGGCGACGCGAGCATTAAGGTCCTCTATTACGAAGAATACGAAACAAGATTGGCAATCAACTATATTATTGAAGAAGACTATCTAATTGATGATCTGCTCGTAAAATTTTCTCCTGCACCCTTAAGCGCCAATCAAATTATAATTTCCAATACAATGTTATCGGAAATCCCTGATTTTGCCGAAACCTTTAATACATATGAATATGACGAGATAACGGGACGCCCTAAATTGGTCTTTAGTCCTAGCAGTGGCCAATATGAATTTACGAGCATCAATCAACTCAAAGATTGGGCCGCGACTCCTGCTAATCTCAACATTCTCAAAACCTACTTCGTCGATGATTTCCCGGGCCTTGAAATTAATAATGCCAATTTAGGTCAAGCCAATATGGAACATTATGAAATCGCTGGTATCTACTTTCCAACGCAAACTATTGAAGAAGTTGGCGGTGACAAAACCTATTTCTTTGAATCCTGGAGTGAATATAAAACCTTCACCGTCAGTGCCGCTAAACAAGTTGATTTTCCTCTTTCACTCATCACTAATCTCTCTTTGACAAATAATGATGATAATTTATATAACACGTATTCAAAACTCAACCACTACGCTAAAAACGGACTTGAAATTGTGATCACCTCCCCATATAGTAGCGTCTTCGATATGTTCGGAATGCTGATTGAATCGCTAACAATCATCTTCATTGTCCTGGGTTCAATTCTCGCGGGCTTTAGTGCCCTCTTAATGATGAATTTCATTGCCACTTCTATTTCCTATAAGAAACGAGATATTGGAATTCTTCGCGGACTTGGTGCGCGTAAACTTGATGTTGTTAAGATATTCACATATGAAAGTCTGATTATCGCGGCCATCAATATTATTCTAGCTACCGTTGTTAGCATCCCCGCGGTCATTCTTATCAATCAAACCGTTGCCGCCCAAATTGGCGCCGATTTAACATTGATTTCATTTACGATCAGACAATTTGGACTCATCATTCTTATCGCCGTTGCCTCCGCACTTCTTGCAAGTATCATCCCAGTCTTGGGAATCGCTCGTAAGAAACCAATTGACGCGATTAACAACCGTTAATCAAACATTTATGTCGTTTAAGGGTCTTAGTAATTAAGGCCCTTTTTGTTATTCCCATCGTTTATGATTCCATAAAAAAAAGCCCAGTCTCCTAGGCGTAAATTTTAATCGTGGCGGAAGCACAGAGATTCGAACTCTGGCGGGGCTTGCACCCCCTATCGGTTTTCAAGACCGACCCCTTCAACCGCTTGGGTATGCTTCCAAAGATGGTGGACCCTATAGGACTCGAACCTATAACCGACCGGTTATGAGCCGGGAGCTCTAACCATTGAGCTAAGGGTCCATTTTAAATTTTAAATGGTAGCTGCGGAGGGATTTGAACCCCCGACCTACCGGGTATGAACCGGTCGCTCTGACCAACTGAGCTACACAGCCAAGTCTATTGATAAAATGGTGGAGCCAAGGGGGTTCGAACCCCTGACCTCCTGCTTGCAAAGCAGGCGTTCTCCCAGCTGAACTATGGCCCCTAAATAAAATGGTCGGGATGACAGGATTCGAACCTGCGACCTTCTGGTCCCAAACCAGACGCACTACCAAGCTGTGCTACATCCCGAGCTTAATCAATTGTATCAAACCACTAGTCATCTAGCAAGATTTAAATACGATTTTTCCTGACTTTTTTCCAAATCAGGTTTACGTGCAATCTTTGAAATTTTAGGGGTTAATTTCTTAAGAGTAAACGCTTTATTATATTACTACAAAAATAAAAAAACACCAAGAGTTAATCGCTTGATGCTCGTTTGGTTTAAACTAGGCAATTTCGCAGTTATCGTCATCGCAATGGGCACCTGCACTAACGTTTAGGGGCTTAAGTTCGCTTTTTTCTTCGGCGAGGACTTGTTCTAGTGCTTGAAGGAACAACGCTTCCTCTTGAGCGCCACTGACCGCATATTTACGGTTAATAACAAAGAAGGGGACCCCACTGACACCAACTTCACGGGCTTCCCTAATTTGTGCTTCAACGACATCTTTAAAGGCAGTCTCATCGGCAAGGACTTTTTTAGCGGCCGCACCATCAAGCCCGACTTCTTTACCTAGAGCGATTAAGGTCTCGTGATTAGCAAGATCTTGTCCGTCTTTAAAGTAGGCACTCATCAAACGTGATGTAAGTTCGGATTCCTTATTTAAGGTGGCCGCCCACTTCGCAAGCCGATGAGCATCAAAACTATTCGTGTGAATAGTCTTATCCATATGATATTCAAGACCATCACCCTTAGCCATGCTCTCAACTTGTTCAAACATTTGTTTTACTTGGGCTTCACTGAGCCCTTTACGCTTTATATAATAATCGCGGGCAACAATAGCACTTTGTTTCGGGGCACTTGGATCTAATTGATAAGCCTTATAAATGAGGTTAATATCTTTACTTCCGGTTTTCTTAATTGCCTTTTCGAGGCGCGTCTTACCAATATAGCAGAATGGACAGGCAAAATCTGACCAGATTTCTATTTGCATTTTACTTCTTGTACTCCTTGTTTGTGAAATTGACATTGTTCATCACTACAAAAGCTGACTTTACTACATGCTTTAATTTTCTTACCTTTATTATGATAAGCATCATCAATAAAGTGTCTAATTGTTTCAGAGGATAGGCTTGCATCAATCACATTATCTTCACCAATCATTAAAGTGGTTTGATGAATGAGAAAATCTTTACTTTCAATAAAATCAATTTTTAAATCCAGTTTATAGTCATCACCCTCAAATATGTCCTTAATTTGGGGAGTGCAGAGGCCAAGGTTAGCGGCCATAAGTTCCATTTCGGTTTTTTCAAGATTGCGGAGACTTAAGATCTTTTTTAAAACTTCAAGCCCCATATATTCTTTTTCCGCCCATTTGAGTAAAATATAGGCCGCCTTTTGATGCGGACATTTCGTCTCGACAAAAGGTTTGAATAAGAGTTTGATCTTTTGTTTATATGGAAGTGATGCAATCACGTCCTCAAGTCGTTCTAAATCAGTAATTTTAGTGTTACTGAGGGAGTACCAGACTTCTAAATTCATGCAATTTAACCTCGTTTTTCATTAGTACGCCTATTGTAATAAGAATTAGAATATATTGCATTAGATATGCATAGACAAAGTATGAATTCGTCATATTTTATTTAGCAAACCTCCTGAGAAGTAGAAAAAAAGGCACGAAAAAGTTTCTTGTCGCGCTCTTGCAAGTAAAAGATCCAGTTGGTTCTGGATCCTTTTTATAGTTATATTGGTTATTAAATTTAGAACTTAATAAATTAATGTTCGCTTTCGACTTGTCCTTGCTTTTCAAACGAATCAATTTCTTTATCCACGATTGGTAAAACAAAGAGAATCGTGATCGCAAGTAAGTAAAATAGCCCACTTAGAATTCCAAAGATCACAGTCACGCCATAATCTTTAAAACCATAGACGAATAATTGTAACAGCGCAAAGACTGAATATAATCCGACGACGGCGACAACAATATATGGGCCAAAAAAGAGAAAACGTTTATGTAAATCATGATTTAAGAATAATAAAACGATGCTTGTTAGTAGGAACGCAATCAAAAGGAGGAAAACCAGAAAGTATAAACTTGAGAGGTCGATAAAAAAGGCACTATAGGGTAGCGTGACAAAGAAGATTGTCATATGAACAATGAGGGCAAAAGTCATCAATAAAGAAATTGTTTGGTCCTTTAACTTATGGGCGTATAGATAGACAAGACTAATGCCCGCGAGCATTAAATACTTCACAAGCCAAGTTAAGTAGGCCATGAAGGGACTGCTGAAAATAATCATATTAACTAATTCAAAAATAAAGGCGAATAGCCCCAGGGCTATTGCAATATAACCAAGAATCTCAAACGTTTGTCCTAACTTAGTCCTAATTTCTTTAACAACAAAAGTTCTCCCACAGTTGGAACAAAATTTTGCTTTTTCATCATTTTCATGGTCACAAAATGAACATTTTTTCATAATCGGATGCTCCTTTATACAATTAGTATAGAATAAAAGTGGTTATTTTTGAAATTAATACGATAAATTATTATTTAAAAATGAATATGATTTATTTTACAGCTTTTAAGTTTTACTTATTTGTGACGTTGTTGATTTTTTCGTTTATGAATAAAGTAGTATCCAGTTACAGCAGTAATCGCTAAGATTGCAATTAAAATAACAGCCACAATATTCTCATTTTTATAAACTAGGGTCACGTGCGAATTAACTCCGCTCTTAGCGGAAACCCAAGCTTGCATGTAATTAATTCTTAGTCGCGCATCAACAAATGTTTGACTACTTTCTGTTAAAAAGAGTGAACGTGCGCTGGTGCTTAACATTGCATATTCATCATCTAAAATTGTAAGGGCGCTTTCACAACTTCCTTTGGCATTTAAACCTTCATCGGTGTTGATAAATCCGGCATATGCCTGTGCTTGAGTTTGAGCACTTCCTAAAGCGTAATCAATATTAATATCTACTAATAGAGTTTTGCTGCTTGAACTAGCAAAAGTAACTTCAAAAGAGTTCACTTTTTTGCTAGTGGAAACTGGAAGGTTAATAACTCTAGTATTGTTGCGGGCGAATGTTTGTTGATTCACAAGATCTCCACTAGAGTTAGATGGAGTTATTGTGCTTTCACTTACGCCGGCAATTCGGTTGCCTAAACTATCCAAGCCGTAAACGGTGATTACAGTGTTATTACTAGCACTATTTGTGACAGCCGCAATTGTTAAACTAAACATACTCCCTAGAGGCAAATCATCGACTAACTTGATACTCTTTGTATATCCACCAGCTTTATCAACCCCATATCCAGAAGTAAAATAAGTAATAAAACCACTTGCGGTCGGCCAATTAGTGTTACCTGTATTCGTAAAGGTGAAATTTTCTAGTGGTTCAGGTTGCGTGTTTTCACTCACATTAACAATTACACTATCGCTAAAGCCTCCATCAACGGTTGTCGCAGTAATATTTGCGCTTCCAATAGCAATTGCACTAATTAGTCCGCTATTACTGACTGTCGCAATGCTTTGATTGCTACTGGTCCAATTTACATTTTTATTGCTGGCATTACTCGGGCTAATTATTGCATTAACTTGACTAGCTGCATCAATCCCAAGATTAACTATTTCCTTATCAAGGCTAATCCCACTAACACTAACTGGAATATTAGTGACAGTAATTGTCGCAGTTGCTAATAAACTCGAATTTTCGCTTGAGCGAGCGGTAATTGTTGCTTGCCCCGCGCTGATAGGAGTAACTGTCCCATTACTAACGGTTGCAACTGCATTATTTGATGACGTCCAATTCACGGCTTGGCTAGCTCCAGTTGGGGCCACAGTCGCATTAAGCAATAAAGTTGAGCCTACATTAACTGTCGCGGTAGTTGGACTAACTGATACCCCTGTAGGTGTGACTGGTTCTGTGACTGCGTTACACAAATTTTGCGTTGCGGCATTGGTGCTACTATAAACTTTACAAGCCCAATCCCCGTGATCAATATAAGGGTTACGGTTTTTTTGCAAAGATTGTACAGTGTTATTTCGATAAACTTCTCTATTAGTAACTGGATGTTCGAGATGCCATTGGAGCATCAACTCGACACTATAAAAGTTAAGAGTGATTGAATATCCGTATCTTGTATTCATATACATGGTCGCGCGAGCAACTTCACCTTTAGCCAGATCATTAGGCATAAAATAGGAGCCTGTATAGTAGTTATCGGTTGTATTACCATAACTATCAATTGATCTCGTGGAGGTAGAAGGATTTAGTTCATTAAATGGTTTATTTCCGCGTTGTCCATTCGTTTTATTATCATCGGCAAAAATATGATGGTTATCGTTTACAGCCGGAGCCGATTCACCAAAAAGACTCTTGGCAAAAGAGTGCTCGCGGTTCCAACCCGTTGAGCCTGCAACATGAGCGCTTTTAGCAACAATTTGCCGTGAGTAGATTAATAATACTTTACTTGATTGATTTTCCGCTTCATCGGCGGCTTCATAGCGGGACCAGTCATAATCTTCAGAGGTTCCATTTGAGATGATTCCTTGGAGTTTGCTTCTAAGTGCAGATCCAGTTTCACTGCCAACACTACTAAAATATGTGCCTTCATTACTTGTTTGGGCTCCGCTCCAAGCTGAAGCTGGTTGTATATTACTTATATTGCTCTTTGAAAAAGATAAAGCGACACTACCAATCAGTAGTGAAAATACGAGTAATCCTAAATTTAATTTTGAAAGCTTTTTCATAATACTCCCGTGGTTAAGTCAACTCGACTTATTATTTATGGTCTATGTCTTTTTGACAGTGAGATAATTGTATCATAGTAATAATAGATATTAAAACGAAATCATTTACAGTTTTTAAACAATTGTTAAAAGCCGAAAACACAAGAAAAAGAACTATAAAATAGGCCTTTTAATTGAGTGTTATAAGTTATTGGACTTTGTTTTTACGTCTAACGACAAAGAAGCTTACGCCAATACCGCCCAAGATAAGCGCGCCTACGAGCGTAAACAGTGAAGTCGCATTATCTTGCGTAAGTGGATTTTTTTCTGGGCCTGAAACAACTAGCCCCGTAACAAATTGTAGGAGTTCATATTTATTTACAATCACAACGTAACGGGCTAAAGCTTCTTCAATGTAATCTCCATCTCCATTAGGAGTTGTCGAATTAAGAATGGCCTTTGCCTCAAGGCTCAGTTCATTATAAGTCGTAAATGCTTGTTGCCAAATTGTTTGAAGTTGACTACTAGAAGCTTGAAGACACCCTTCTTCAGTTAATTCAAGAAAGTCCATTGCCCATGAAGTTGCATCTTCTAAACTTGTATCCACGTTCACTTCTTCGCCATAATAAATAACTAGTTCGACAAGTGCAGTACGTTTACTCGCTGTTAAGGTGATTTCACTAGCGGGCGAACTAAATTCAACAATAAAAGCATTCCCTGTCGACGGATTAGAAGCCGCTGCCCCTTGTGAGCCCGCGGTTTGATTTTTGATCGACGCATTGCCACTGACATTAACACTAGTGCCTTCAATCCCGGCATTGTTAAATTTTGCTTCGACCTTGTGTGCGTAATATTCTTCATTTAATGTTAAAACCATTGTGCCCGAATTATTTCCGGAACCTAACGCGAGGCCCCCACTACGAGGGTAATAGCCTTGTGTAATACTCTTGACTGTTTTGACAACATTTTGTCCACCAAAGCCAAGCGCACTTACACTGGCAATGCCATTGTTCAGATTAGCAACGGTGACACCACCCTCACCGCCATTATTTGCGGAGTTATTATTATAAAATGAGCCCATAATTGAGCTGGTAATTACTTGTTCCGTCACGTTAACGACGACACTATCGCTAAAACCTCCATCAACAGTGGTAACCGTGATTGTTGCTGTTCCGAGCGCGTTAGCACTAACTACTCCGCTGGCGGAAACACTAGCAATCGCATTATTACTACTTGTCCAATTAACGTTCTTATTACTCGCACCATTAGGAAGAACATTTGCGTTTAATGTTAAAGTTGTTCCTAAGCCCATATTGGCACTTGGGCGGTCAATATTTACCCCTGTCACCGGAATTGGATCATTAGTCACGGTAATTAAGGCCGTTGCTTTAACGCTAGCTTTGCTACTTGAAGCGGCACTTATTGAAACTTGACCAACGCTCACTGGCGTAACGATGCCGTTACTAACCGTGGCGATTGCATTATTACTACTTGACCAAACAACGCTTTGACTAGCATTACTTGGTAAGACACTCGCATGTAAAGTTAGCGTTGAACCTATATTAACTGAGCCACTACTAGGAGTAATTGAAACAGTTTCCGGATTAACGGCGGGTGTGTTACATAAAGTTCTAGTCGAGGCATTAGTCTCGCCATATACTTTACAGGCCCAATCTGGATGATCAACATATGGATTACGGTTCTTTTGTAAAGTATGGACTGTGTTATTACGGTAAATATCTCGATTGGTCACCGGGTTTTCTAAATGCCATTGGAGCATTAACTCCACTGATTGAAAGTTAGAGGTGATGGAATAGTTGTAGCGCGTATTTAAATACATTGTGGCTCGAGCGACTTCGCCTCTGGCCGCGGCGACTGGGTAAAAATAACTGCCAGTTGTATAGTTATCAGTTAATTTGCCAAGACTATCTTTGACTTGGTTGGCACTAGTTTCTGGCACGACGCCAAAAAGTTTATTACCGCGAGTACCATTAACTTTGTTATCAGAAGCAAAGATATGGTGATTGTCACTAGTTGCTGGACTGCCAATTTTACTTTGTGGATAGGAGTGTTCTCTATTCCATCCGGTTTGTCCGCTAACGTGAGCACTTTTTGCAATTGTTGTTCTTGTGTAAACCTGCAGCACTTGACTAGATTGGCCTTCAGCCTCATCTGCTGCTTCATAACGGGACCAGTCATATGATTCACTCGTTCCACTTGAAATAATGCCTTTAAGTGTCGTTCTTAACGCTTCGCCGGTTTGACTTCCTACACTGGCAAAGTAATTACCTTCGGTACTAGTTTGACTTCCTGACCAGGCTGCCGCTTCTTTAATCGGATTAGCGTTATTATTAAGACTAAAAGCTGCTCCACTAATTAATAGCGAAAGGGCAATTAAGCCTAAATTTAATTTTGATATTGTTTTCATAATACTCCTACGGGTTAAGTCCTCTGACTTATTATTTATATTTGTGAGTTCTTCCTCACCTTGGGCGACATTAGTGTAATTGTATCATAAAGAGTGTGGATAATATATCGAATTCATAGGAGGAACCTTGGAGAATGAATCTTGATTTAAACAAAAGAAAAAGGCCTGGTAGACAGGCCTCTTGAATGTCAATTAATCTTTACAAAATTTCATGTTTACGTTTAATAATAAAGAAACTAGCAACAATTCCACCGAGAATAATTGTGCCAACGATTGTAAAAAGCGAGTTAGCATTTTCTTGACTTAATGGGTTTTGGCCTGGTCCAATAACAATTAATCCGCTCACAAATTGTACGAGCTGATATTTACTGACAATCACAACATACCGGGCAAGTGCTTCTTCAATTGCATCCCCATCTCCATTCGGAGCGGTGCTATTAAGAATGGCTCGCGCCTCAGCATTTAATTGATTAAAACTAGTGGCTAAGTCGGCCCAGACTGATTCAAGTTTAGTGAATGAATTCTCGCCACATCCATCATTAGTAGCATCAAGGAAGGCAAGCGCCCAATTGTTAGCTTCTTCTTGTGCGGTTGGGATATCAATAACTTCTTGACCATAATGAATAATTAGTTCCACAAGCG
>Ga0265295_1009275_pt1 | contig 10575 bp, 6 predicted proteins | sample Munlansysbiofilm_FD_192503 | JGI IMG/M metagenome (GOLD analysis project Ga0265295, IMG submission 192503) | Leachate microbial communities from a municipal landfill in Southern Ontario, Canada - Methane capture system biofilm | ecosystem: Engineered > Solid waste > Landfill > Unclassified ... | reverse complement strand
GATATGATAGCAATAGCAAAATAGCACTGAGAGCACCTAGCATAGAAAAGATTTCGTCTAAACTTTTGATATTGCATACTACCTCAGTATGGATAGGATGAAATAGATATAACAGGGTAGAGATAAAAGCTATGAGTTTAGCATTTTCATTATTAAAAGGTGGGAAGGCTAGCAAAGCCTTGATAGTGAGAAAGAGTATCACCATTAGTAGAGCATAAGAGAGTATATTTGTCAGATGTCCTATCCAAGGTTTGAAGCCGAAGAGTTCTTTTTGAATAGCAAAGATAAATTGAGTAAATGGACGATAGCGACCGCCAGCTACATATTTAACCTCTTCACCGAAATAACCGACAAAACTATCATGGGTAAAGATTTCTTTGATACCTTTTATACCTTTTTGTGTAAATTTATTTTCATGTATCACAATGCCATCGTCTAATACATAATCAAACGTAATAGTTGGCAAATAAATAATAGTAGCTAGTAAAAATAAAAACCAGCACAATTTTTTATCAGGATATTCTGTTATTTTAGTAATCCATGATTTATTATTAAGCTTTATTTTTACTTTTTGGGATTTTGAACGAGTTTTTACTGACTTATTCATATTTACGCTGTATTTTTTGAAGTGTTTTTCTCTTTATTCTATACTACACAAATTACAAGTAATATTAATTGATGAATAATGACTTACGAGAGCTTTTAATTGCAATAGACATAATCTTGCTATAATAATAGTACTTAATGCTCTTCTATAATAAAGAGGACAAATGAATTTATTGGCCATTTTATGAATAAGCATAATTCATAAAAAAATTATTTATCAAAGATAATAAGAATTTTTAAATTTATTTTGCTATATTAAAAATTTGCTATATTAAAAATAATTTTAGTCAATTATTGCAACGATGATGATTAAATCCTTTTTAAAAAAACTAAAACATCTCATCTCAGTCTATTGCTCTCATCATATTTCCTAAACAGACACTTTTCTTATTGTTGTGTAGTTAACAAAGTAAGCAAAATAAGTATATATAATTCAGAAATATACTTTAATACCTAACTTATTTTATGATATTATCTAAAAAATAATGTTCGAAATAAATTAAATTTCTAATATAGAAACACTAGATATCTTTTAATTTTGTATTTTTTTGTCAATTTTATAAAATTCTAGTCTATACATCCAAATTCCAAGGATAAATAACTTTTTCAAAAAAAGACTTTATATTATTAATAGTTTTTTGTACGAAATCAAATCCATGACCATAATTGTAATAATAAATTTTTATAAAAAATTTATTATGCTTTTCTAAAACTTTAGCTAAGGTATCTGATTGGGCGACTGGTATGACATCATCATCTAACCCATGTAATATCAGAACAGGAATATTAACTTTATCTATATTGCGTAAAAGATTATCATTGCCTTCCCATCTATCAGGAAATTTTTGATAAGAACCATAATACATAGTCATAATATTATCGTCGGGCATCAATGTTTGATCATATTCGCCAGCTAAAAGAACTAAAGCACTAAAAAGATTATTTGTATTCTCTGCAATTGCTAATGCACCTCTCGCACCCATTGAATAACCTACTAAAAAATTATAATGAGATGTATCAATAATTTTAATATAATCTACTAAAAAATTAATCAAAGTATCTAAAATAAATGGCATTTGAGGATATTTAGTCATACTAGGTACGGTTTCTTTGAAATATTGCGTAGCATATACACTTTTGCCTAAATCTGGTATCAGCACATGGTAACCGCTAGCTAGTAATTCATCACAAAAATTTGTTTGATCGCACCAAGATAATGGTGATAGATTCCAACCATGTAATAACAATACTGTACCTCGAGTAAAAAAATTTTTATTCGCAAATAAATAAATTTTTACATCATAGTTACTTCTTTTTATAGTATAAATAGTATCTTCCCTATGATCAATATATAAAAATGATTTGTGATTACCAAGTGACTCAAAATATTCTTTTTCTTTTTTCTGACAACTACATAAACATAAAAGTACTAAACTTATTAAAAAAATATTAAATTTATTATTTTTTAACATAGAACAAATTTATATTTGCAAAGTTAAACTAAAATTTTTATAATATAAAATATTAAGTAACACAATTAAAAACAATGAATATTTATAAAAAACAAAATAATAAATAAAAAAAATCTCACTCTCTAAAACCTATCTACTTTTAACTTTGTTACACTTTTTACTTATTTTCTCAATTTTTTTGACTTCAGTTTTCTCTATTATCCATGTAGCATATGAAAAAAATATTATAATTTTACGTGTGTAAGCAATTTTTTATTTTTTCATTAACTTTGTAAAAAAAACAGGTAATAGATATCTTTACATTGATATTGTATTTTTTGTTTATTAAAAAAATTATTATTTTTACATAAAATAAAAAATTGATTAATATATAATATATTATGTGTGGTATAATAGGTTACATTGGGTATAGGCAAGCTTTTCCTATACTTATTAATGGATTACACAGGTTAGAATATAGAGGCTATGATAGTGCTGGTATTTCACTTTTAAATAATGGGTTAAAAATATATAAAACTCATGGTAAAGTATCTGATCTAGAAGCCTGTGTTATAGACAAAGATCTTAGTGGCACTGTAGGTATGGGTCATACACGATGGGCTACTCATGGAGAGCCAACAGATATAAATGCTCATCCTCATTTTTCGCCTTCGCATAAATTAGCTATAATTCATAATGGTATTATTGAAAATTATAAAACCTTAAAAGAAGAATTAATATCTCGGGATTATCAATTTAAAAGTGAAACAGATACAGAAGTAATAATTCATTTAGTAGAAGATATAATAAAAAATGAACATGTAGATATAGTAGAAGCAACGCGTTTAGCACTATCTCAAGTCATAGGAGCCTTTGCTATTGTTATTTTATCAGAAAACAATCCTGATATGCTGATAGCAGCTAAACGTGGTAGTCCATTAGTGATAGGAGTAGGCGATGATGAATATTTCGTCGCATCTGACCCCTCACCTATTATAGAATATACTAATAAAGTAGTTTATCTCGAAGATGACGAGATAGCTGTAATACAAAAAAATAAGGATCTTAAAATCATTACTATTAAAAATCTGGAAAAAACTCCATATATACAGCAGTTAGAAATGAGTCTTTCTCAAATAGAAAAAGGCGGGTACGAACATTTTATGTTAAAAGAAATTTTCGAACAACCACAAAGTGTAAAAGATAGTATGCGTGGCAGACTTTCTTTAGCAAAACAAACCATTGCCTTAGGTGGAATAGTAGAATATGAAAACAGATTACTGACAGCCCCTCGAATAATATTAGTCGGTTGTGGCACATCATGGCATGCCGGTCTAGTAGGTGAATATTTGCTAGAAGATCTGGCACGTATACCAGTGGAAGTAGAGTATGCATCTGAATTTCGTTATCGCAACCCTGTATTACATGAAAACGATGTTGTCATAGCAATATCTCAGTCTGGTGAAACTGCCGATACTTTAGCAGCTGTTAAATTAGCTAAAAGTAAGGGAGCTATTCCATTAGGTATATGCAATGTTGTAGGATCTTCTATAGCACGTGAGACCGTAGCAGGCTCTTATACTCATGCCGGCCCAGAAATAGGAGTAGCATCCACTAAAGCTTTTACTGCTCAGATAACTATATTAACTATGATGGCTCTAATGTTAGGTTATAAAAAAGGCGTGATACCTAAATCTAGATTTATTCAACATCTCCACGATCTAAACGAAATTGCAGAAAAAATGCAAATAACTCTAGAAAAAACTAATGAACCAATTAAGCATATTGCAAGTCAGTTCAAAGACGCAAGAAATTTCTTATACCTTGGTAGAGGTTACTCCTATCCAGTAGCTTTAGAAGGAGCTCTGAAATTGAAAGAAATAAGTTATATTCACGCCGAAGGATACCCTGCCGCTGAAATGAAACACGGCCCCATAGCTCTAATAGATGAAAATATGCCTGTCGTTTTCATAGCACCTCAAAGTAATATTTATGATAAAACTGTATCTAATATTCAAGAAGTTAAAGCTAGAAAAGGCATTATTATTTCGATAGTCTCTGAAGGTGATGATACTGTTAAAAAATTGAGTGATTATTATATTGAAATTCCTAAAACTCAAGAGTTTCTAGTACCTCTAGTTGCCACCATCCCCTTACAATTGTTAGCTTATCATATTGCAGTTTTGCGTGGATGCAATGTAGATCAACCACGAAATTTAGCCAAATCTGTTACTGTAGAATAATAGATTTTTAATAAAATTAAATATAAAATGTTGCAATTATTAGTAAAATTTGAGAATAGAAATAGTTTAATGTTACTCATTTCTAGTCAGAAATATTTTGACTATGCTTGCTAAATGTCATTTCGATAAGCACTCGATTGATAATACCTAAGCCTCAGTGCCAGTCATTACTCTATAAATCTCAAAACTAAAATCACAAATGACTACAAGATAGTGGGGCTCAAATTTTTTAAATTGCTCAAAATATTTAATAAAAAATAAAACTAATGCTAAAAAAAATCACTTACTTATATATTGAATGTTTTAGAAATATAAGTAAAACTGGCAGACAACTTTTAGTTATACTATTTCCCAATTTCTTTGTTTTTTTTATTATTCTCAAATTAATATTTCTCCCTAATATATTAAAAACTAATTATAATACTGATAAAGATATAGCTGATCATGTAATCGAACAATTAGCCACAAAAATCAAATAATATGGACGAATTAATATCCTTAGTCAACTGGTCACGTGGTCAATTTGCTCTAACTGCCATGTATCATTGGATTTTTGTCCCTATTACACTGGGGCTTACTATTATGATAGCTATTATGCATACTCACTATTATAAGACAGACAATGATGAGTGGAAAAAGATGACGAAGTTTTGGATGAAATTATTAATTATTAACTTTATACTGGGTGTAGCCACAGGTATTATATTAGTGTTTGAGTTTGGAACTAATTGGAGTAATTATAGCTGGTTTGTAGGGGATATTTTTGGTGCACCACTAGCTATAGAAGGTATTTTAGCCTTTTTTATGGAAGCTACTTTTATAGCAGTTATGATTTTTGGTTGGGATAGAGTAAGTAAAAAACTTCATTTGATTTCTACCTGGTTGGTAGCTATAGGATCTAATCTATCAGCTCTTTGGATCTTGATAGCTAATGCTTGGATGCAACATCCTATCGGTACAGTATTTAATCCTGCTACCGCTAGAAATGAAATGATAAATTTTTGGGATATAGCCTTGAGTCCTGTAGCCATTAATAAATTTTTACATACTACTACGAGTAGTTATGTGGTGGCATCTCTATTTGTCATCAGTGTTTCATCTTGGTATTTACTTAAAAAACGTCATATTTTTATAGCTAAAAAAAGTATGCTTATCGCTGCTATATTTGGCTTTATTAGCTCCATTATGACGATATTCACTGGTGATAGCTCAGTGTATCAAGTAGCACAGAAGCAACCTATGAAACTAGCAGCTATGGAGGGCTTGTACGAAGGCAAAACAAGTGCTGGATTGGTAACTATTGGAATTTTAAATCCTAAAAAAGATATTAATAATGATGAAAAACCTTATTACTTTAAAATAGAAATTCCGTATCTTTTATCGCTTCTTAGCTATCGTGACGCCGATGCTTATGTACCAGGAATAAATGATTTAATTTATGGTAATGAAGAACAACAAATATTAAGTGCCGAAGAAAAGATAGCTCGAGGTAATATAGCTATAGAAACATTAAAGCAATATCAAAATGCTAAAAAACAAAATGATACTAATGCACTTGCAAATCTTGGTAAAAAATTTGATCCTAATACTAAAGTGGGAGATTACTTTCTAAATAATTATTTTAGATATTTTGGTTATGGTTATCTAAGTAGTCCTCATGAGTTAATTCCTAATATAGCTTTGACATTTTATAGTTTTCATATAATGGTAAGTTTAGGTTTTTTATTTATTTTATTGTTTTTGCTAGTTTTTATTTATGTGTGGAAGGATACAATAGAAAACAAAAACATATTATTATACATCAGTCTATGGTCAGTATTGTTTGGATTTATAGCTTCGCAATCAGGCTGGATAGTATCAGAAGTAGGGCGACAACCATGGATCATACAAGATCTAATGCCAACTGTAGCTGGTGTCACACAATTGAGTGTATCAAATGTGCAGATTACTTTCATCCTTTTTGCAATTATTTTTACTACACTATTAATTGCAGAGCTTAGCATTATGTTTAATCAAATACGTAAAGGTCCATAAATTTTAATTAATATAAATAGTTATAAAAAAAATCATGTTTGAACAATTAAGTTATAGTACATTACAGGGATATTGGTGGCTTATTATTTCTATATTAGGAGCTACATTAGTATTTATGATGTTTGTTTTAGGCGGTCAAACATTAATATATACTCTAGGCAAAAAAGAACCACAGCTAAGCCTGATTATAAAAGAAATAGGAATAAGATGGGATTTAACATTCACTAATTTGGTGGTTTTCTGTGGTACTATATTTGCTGCTTTTCCACTGTTTTATAGTACTAGCTTCGGTGGTGCTTACTGGTTATGGATGCTCATTTTATTTACTTTTGTCTTGCAAGTCGTCTCTTATGGATTCAGAAATAAAGCTAAAAATTTTTTAGGAGCTAAAACTTATGAATGGTTTCTATTTCTCAATGGATTGTTTGGTACCATATCACTAGGAGTAGTAATAGGAACATTATTTACAGGGGGTAATTTTGTACATGATGAAATGAATTTTATGAGGTGGACTACAAACTGGCATGGCATCGAGGCTTTTTTTAATATTAAAAACTTGTTATTAGGATTATCTATTTTCTTTTTAGCTCGTACTTTGGCTTTATTATATTTGATAAATAGAGTATCAGATATTCATATCCAGGATGCATCTAAAAAGCATTTAATTATCAATGCACCAATTTTTTTCGTCCTTTTTTTTACTTTTATACTTTGTATCTGCCTAGGTAATGGATACACCTTAGATCCAGAAACACAAATAGTATTCATACAAAAATATAAATATTTTAAAAATTTCATAGAACTTCCATGGCTAGGTACAATATTTTTGATAGGAATACTTTTATTGATATTTGGAGTATTGATACCATTTCTAAAAAATAAAAAATTAGAAAATAAGGGGATCTGGTTAGCTGGATTTGGATGTTTTTTTACAATATTATCTCTTTTTCTTTGCTTAGGTTACAATAATACCGTTTTTTACCCATCGTTAGTAGACATGCAGTCCAGCTTAACAATATACAACGCATCATCGAGTAAATACACACTGGTAGTGATGTCTTATGTGTCACTATTAATACCATTCATAGCCGCTTACATTATTTATACGTCGAGACTTCTACTTAAAAAATCGTTTACTGCAAATGAGACGTCCAGCGACAATAATATATTTTAAATAGAATATATCTAAGATAATATAAAAATTAAAAGGTTCTATAACGTTTTGTATAGGTAAAGATTAAAAAAAAAGTAATTTTACAAAAATAAATTTATTAATAATTGGTTTTTTTATTATTGGACAATTGAATATTAACCACAGAGTACTCAAAGAATGCACAAAGAACGCTGAGAAGGATGGAATTAAAAGGGCTATAAATGGCACTTTGTTCATCCTGTTAAATGTGAAGCAATTTCGCTTATGCGGGATTATTTAACAGGATAAAATTTGTGTAATATCTTCGTACTCTTTGGGGTAAAAAAATAACCTATTTGTAACAATCTGAAATATTTTTACCCACAATAAACATTATAGAACCATTTATCAATTTATACTAAAGAACACAAATGTTAATTAAATTTATTTTTAAATTAAACACATATTTTATTAATTTGTATTTAATTTATAATTTTTTTATTAATTTTGATCTAATAATTTCTTAAAAAATATAAAAAGTATGAAAAAAGTTGTATTAATTTCAATTTTATTAATTTTATTTTCTAATTTTAATTTTAGTCAGCAATGGACATTTCTGACTGATGATAATAACGCAAAAGCAGAATACACATTAGATGAAGCTAAGAGTAATAATAAAGATTTAACTATAAATTTTACTTTGAATGCTTATCGATTAAAGGAAATAACAATTAATAATAACGTATCTTATATAGTAGAATCTCCAAATGGAGCTAGGATACTAAAAGCTGGGGCTCCAGATTTGCCCTTATATGCTCAATCCGTTATAATACCCCAGATACAGGATCTATGGAAGTAATAATAAACAAGGTAGACTTTGTAGAAATACAAAAGATAGATATAGCCCCATCTAAAGGTAATCTACTACGTACAGTAAACCCAGATAGTGTTCCATACTCTTTTGGTTCAGAATATCAACAAAATAGTTTCTTCCCAACAGACATTGTTTATTTGCGAGATCCATATATCTTAAGAGATTTCAGAGGTCAGGCTATAGTAGTTCAACCATTTCAGTATAATCCAGTAACTAAAACATTGCGCATATACACAAATATTGACTTCACAGTCAGAGCTACTCAAGGTAGCGGCATTAATGAATTTCATAGAAATAAAGCTCTACAATCTATTGATCGAGAATTTAATGAAATATATAAACGTCAATTTCTAAATTATGGTTCTTCACTGAAATACACACCACTTAATGATAATCCAGGTAGAATGCTTATAATTTCATATTCTAGTTTTATCTCAGCTATGCAGCCCTTCATAGAATGGAAAATAATGAAAGGTATTCCTTGCGAAATAGTAGATGTGTCTACTATTGGTAATAATGCTACTTCTATTAAAGATTATGTTACAAATTATTACAATACAAATGGGCTAACATATTTACTTTTAGTGGGTGATTTCGCACAAGTAACATCACCTACTGGAAATTATAGTGGCGTAACTGGTGCCAAAGATAATAGTTATGCTTATATAACGGGTAATGATCATTATCAGGAATTTTTTGTAGGGCGTTTCTCAGCAGAATCTGTTACAGATTTACAAACACAGGTAACTCGTAGTATAAATTATGAAAAAAATCCCACTACTGGCACTTGGTTAGAAGGCACATTAGGTATAGCTTCTAGCGAAGGTCCAGGTCATAATTCTGAGTATGATTACCAGCACATAAGAAATATAATGAATGATTTAATGAACTATAATTACACTACATACTACGAACTATATGATGGTAGCCAAGGTGGACAAGATGCACCAGGCAATCCTACTGCAACTAATGTATCGACAATTGTTAACAATGGCGTTGGTAACATTTTTTATTGTGGACATGGTGATGATACATACTGGGTTACAACTAATTTTTCTAACTCTAATGTTAATACTTTAACAAATTATAATAAATTACCTTTTATTTATTCAGTTGCTTGTGTAGTAGGTCATTTCAATGTGGGTACTTGTTTTTGTGAGGCTTGGATGAGAGCTAACAAAACTAATGGACCCACTGGCGCTATTGGCATTTTTGGATCTACTATTAATCAATCATGGGCTCCACCTATGACAGCTCAAGATGAGATGGCAGACATCTTAGTAGAAAGTTATACAAGCAATATTAAAAGAACCTTTGCTGGTATTGGCATAAATGGTTGCTTCAAGATGAATGATGTTCATGCTGATTATAATATGACTGATACATGGACAGTATTTGGAGATCCTAGTATAGTATTACGTACAAAAAATCCTATGAATATGACTGTATCACACCCTTCATCTATTAATACCGGCACATCAAATATTAATGTAACCTGCAATGTCAATGGAGCTTATGTTTCTATTACTTTGAATAATCAAATATTAGGTACTGGTTACGTATCTAATGGTACAGCGAATATAACCTTAAATCCCGCTCCAAGTAATGGTGGCGAAACATTGAAAGTTTGTGTTACTGCATATAACTATATCCCTTATATTGGTGATATTTTAGTTGCTGGTACATCTACTAATCCATTAAACTTCACTGCTACATCTATTTCTCAATCTCAAATAGATTTATCCTGGAGTTTGAACTCTAGCAATAATCCAGTACTATTAGTTTATAATACCACAAATACCTTTGGCACTCCTACATCTGGCACAACTTACAATGTTGGTCAAACTATAAATGGTGGTGGTACCATTATTTATAATGGTTCTAATACAACTTTTTCACATACTGGGTTAAACTCTAATACAACTTACTATTATAAAATTTTCTCAATAATGACTGGCAATACATATTCTACTGGCGTTACGGCTCAGGCTACTACTTTACCAGATCCTATTTCTGGATTTAGTCTAGATTTCGAAGCATGTGCAGATTGGAGTACAGACTTTACTCCATGGACATCCTATGATGGAGATGGTAAAAATACTTACCAATCTAGTGATTGTGATTTTACTGGAGAAGGTACAGCTTTTGGATTTATGGCTTTCAATCCTTCATTAGCTGGATGCTTCACTACTCATGGTGGACAAAGGTGTGGTGTATCTATATGTCCTGTTGATG
>Ga0265295_1009274_pt1 | contig 10576 bp, 9 predicted proteins | sample Munlansysbiofilm_FD_192503 | JGI IMG/M metagenome (GOLD analysis project Ga0265295, IMG submission 192503) | Leachate microbial communities from a municipal landfill in Southern Ontario, Canada - Methane capture system biofilm | ecosystem: Engineered > Solid waste > Landfill > Unclassified ... | reverse complement strand
CTTCACCACTGACGATCGCATGGCGGCTGGGTTTGACGGCTCGCTGCAGAAGGTACGCTGGACGGCAGCGTGTTCCGACTACCGAAGTGTCGAAGGACTCTCTGTTCCCTCCACGCTGAAGGCAACCTGGCACTATCCTGAGGGCGACCTGACCTACTTTGATGGGAAGGATGTGAAGATCAGCTATCTGTATTGAAATGCAATAATTACAAAAAAAGGAACCAATCTTCCGTAGGTACGAAGGCTTTCTGAAAGAATCGGCCAATTTTGTTGGCTTTCTAGAATATACCACTCAAATAATTCACTATTGGCTATATGGATGATGTACACTGCCTATAGTTATGTATTTCAAGAAGCAGACTGAAGGAACCACAGAAACTGAAGCATTGCCACTGGAATTGTGCTATGCAAAGACTGTTCAGGATGAGGATGGATGCATTTCATTCGGGCTTCCTGTTCTCTTTCATTGCATTATTGTGGGTTATATTGCCCGAATACTTGTTTCACAATTTCCTCAAACACAGAGAGATGCAATTTTTCCTCCAGGTGTTGCATTGATTGCTGCTTGTCATGACATTGGAAAGATCAATCCTCTGTTCATGAAGAAAATCTATCAATCAGTGTATGGGCCTGACGTATCAAGTATTCCTGCACTTCGGGATGCCAGAATTGAGATGGAGAAAAATGCTGGACACCATGCAGGAGTGAGCCAGGCAACCTTTGAACACGATTATCCCTATGTTGCTCTGATAGTTGGCAGACATCATGGGTACAATCCTCAGTTGACTGTCCTACCCGATGATCCACTCATTGGAGGTAAACCCTGGCTGGTACGGAGACTTCAGTTGTTTGATCAATTGAGGATGCATTTCCAAGAATCATTTCCTCCCATCAGTTCAGTTTTCCAAGCCTCAGCCGTTGCAGGTTTGGTTACCGTTTCCGACTGGATTGGGTCAGGTACGGTCTTCCAAAACTTGAAGAGTATTGAAATTGAATCAATTGGTCGATTGGTCCAAGAGGCTGTACGCAAAGCAGGGTTCATTGAGCCGAAAATACGAAAAGGTCTTTCATTCAAAGAGATATTCGGCTTCATGCCGCGAGTGACCCAACAAGCTTTTTCTGAAATGGTTGACAAACCTGGCACATACATTCTTGAAGCCCTCATGGGAGAAGGAAAAACTGAGGCAGCGTTATATGGCGCATATAAGATGCTTGAACAAGGTTTTTCCAAGGGCATCTATTTTGCATTGCCGACAAAACTAACTTCAGAAAAAATGTATGAGAGGATGCAAGAGTTTCTTGATTCAGTATTGGAAGATGATGAGGCAAAGAAACTGTATCTCCTCCATGGTGCTTCCTGGCTGTTTGAGACAGAATTGGGTGAAGATGGGATGATTGGCCAGTCTTGGTTTGACAGCTCCAAGCGGAAAATGCTTGCGCCATTTGCAGTGGGAACACTGGATCAAGCATTGCTATCTGTCCTCCATGTGAAGCATGGGTTTGTACGAAGTTTCGGTCTAGCAGGCAAGGTTGTGATTCTCGACGAGATTCATTCCTACGATGCATATACGGGGACTTTGGTACAATTTCTGGTAAAAGAACTGAGGATGCTTGGGTGTACTGTAATATTATTGAGTGCTACTCTCACACGCTCGAAGAAAAATGAGATACTTGGGATTGGATTGCATACCTATCCATCTGAAGAACCTTACCCGCTGATAACCATAAAAACTGATGAGAATTTGAACTCTGTTGCGCCGAAAGGTCCTATTGGAAATGAATGTGCTGTTCATTGTGAATCCTCGATGGAAAGAGCAATTGAACAAGTACGTCAAGCAACGCTCGATGGATCACAGGTACTGTGGATAGAAAATACAGTTGGGGAAGCACAAATGGTCTTCAAGCAATTTGCTGCATGGTGTGCTGAAGTTGGGATTGAGATTGGATTGGTGCATTCACGATTTCCCACTCAACGACGAAATGAGCTTGAAAACCATTGGGTTGGCTTGTATGGAAAACATGGTACTGTCAGTAGAGCCCAAAAAGGCAGACTTCTCATTGGAACACAGGTACTGGAACAATCGTTGGATATAGATGCTGACTTGCTCATCACCAGACTTGCTCCAACCGATATGTTGCTTCAGCGAATGGGGCGACTTTGGAGACATACCGTTAACAATGCAGTGAGACCAGCCAGCTCAACCAAGGAGATGTTAATCCTTGTTCCCGATTTTTCTGTGGTTGAATGCTGTCCAGAATTTGGATTTGGACCCTCTGGCGCAATATATGCGCCCTATGTCCTCTGGCGTACATATCAGGAGTGGAAACAGCTAAAAAAGATTACCATCCCTACTGATATGCGACCGATTCTAGAGAGAACATATAAGGAACAAGGTGAGACCGGTGCAATTGCAAGACTTAAATTGGATGTGGTGAAAAAAAGAGAGGAATTACACCGTATTGCTCTGAATGGTATGGCATTGCAAGGAGAGACCCGGTCTGAATCAGCTTCCACCCGATACAGTGATATTCCGACATGTCCTGTTTTGTTGATTACCAGCAAATCACGTATAGGTTCATTTTCTATACATCTATTGGATGGAAGTGTCGTTGATGTATCGCCGGACAACGTAATGGAGAAGAAGAAAAAGTTGACAAAGCAGCTGATGCAAATGCTCATCCATGTTCCCTATTATATTGCCCCACGGGTGCAAACTACTAAAGAACTCTCATGGATCAAACCGTTTTTATATATTTCCGAAGATGAGAAAGAGCGATTAAGGGTAGCCGCGATGGATGAAAGTGGTTTGATACGAGCAATTGGCAATCTCGATGCAAACGATACATATGACCTGTTCTATACACCGGTGTTGGGGTATGTCGCAACTAAAAAAATGGGGGATATATGGAAAACCGCTTCAATCTGATTGATGAACCATGGATTCCCATTGCAGGAAAAGCCTCTGCCTCCTTATGCGAAGTTTTCACAGATGCTTCTCTTCCTGCACTGGGGGGAACTCCGATTCAAAAATTATCCTTGCTCAAATTGCTTCTTGCAATTGCGCAACGAACCATCACACCTCAGAACAATGAGGAATGGAGAACTCTTGGAGCCATGGGATTGGGTAAAGCATGCTGTGCGTATCTCGAGGACCATAGGAGTCTGTTCTATCTGTATGGTAACCAGCCTTTCCTTCAGTATCCGATACTTGCACAGTGGAAAACTACGAAAGGAGAAGTTCTTCCGATAATGCCAATGGGGAGGTCATATCATCCGGATATTCCATCCGATAATGATACAGTCGTAAATCAAATACAACTCAATCGGGTTCCTGACGATGCCCAAAGGGCTTTATTCATCATCTCAGTTATGAATTATTCGCTCGGTGGAAAAAGAGTAGCAGAGATTCCGGCCTTGAGCTCAAGTTTTGAAAATAAGGGCAAGAATGCGAAGCCTGGTCCATCGTTGGGAAATTATACTGGCTATTTGCAGAGTTGTCTCTGGGGAAGATCTGTTCTGGAAACCGTATGGTTGAATTTGATGACTCGCTGGGAACTTTCAATGATCCCGCAGTGGGCACATGATGAAATGATTCCTCCATGGGAAGAAATGCCGAAGGGAGAAGATGATGAGATAGCAAGAAGGCTTGCTGTTGGCTTCATGGGAACGCTGGTTGGTCTTAGCAGATTTGTATTGCTGCAAGGCGACGGAATACTTTACGCAGAAGGTCTTCAATACCCTAGTCACAAGGAGGGTTGGACAGAGCCTTTTATGGTATTTAGAGGGGAGAGACAAGCGAAGTTCCTGGAAATGGGAAAGAAGCCATGGAGAGACCTCGATGCTCTCCTATCACTCAGCTTGGTGAATATTGACCGTGGTGTTTCATGCCAACAAATCCAGTTGCTGCTGTTGCGGGCAAGAAACTCCATACCTTGCTTTGGTGTCTATTCGGGAGGGTTGAAAGTAAGGGGAAGTATGGGAGACCAATCAGTTAAACAGACTGATGACTTCATTGATTCGGTAGTCTGGTTGGATTCTGCTATTCTTGGGGAAGGCTGGTTTCTTACCCTTGAAGCAGAAATGAAGTGGCTTGAGAAGACGGCATTTGATCTTAAAACAAGTGTTTTTAAATACTATAAGGAACTGAGAAAACAAAAGATTCTGCAATGCGAGCTGGCTGAAAGTGACTTATGGAGCTACTGCGAGAGAAGATTTCAGACCATTGTAGATGGATGCAGAAAACCAGAATTACTCCAAGGCATCAATCTTGAAGTAGTCCGTCAGGCCGAATATCTGTATGACACATATTGTAGTAAAGAGACTGCACGGCAGCTCGTTTTATGGGTTAAGCATCGGCCAAATTTCTTTATTGAATCCAAAAAGGAGGTGTGATGATGGCTAGAGATAAGTCTCATGCTTTTGTTGCCTGGGTACTGGATAAGTCAGAAGCTTCTGCAGACAGAGGGTTCTGTGCCAAATTGAGGAAAGCAGAAAGTGAAGCAACCGAACATCAGGCTTGGGATATTTTGGCGCCTTGGGTTGATCTGGAGAATCCATGGGAACGGAAGTCATATGGACTGATAGGTGCAAGTCTTTCGCGACTAAAGTCAAGACAAGATGGGACACAAGGGATGGGAAGTGCCTTGCAAGCTTTGTTTAGGAAAAGAGGTGTCAGTGGGGATATTGAGACTTCTGCAGAAGCAAAGCGACTTCGTAGATTGCTTTCATGCAGGGATCAAGCAGAGCTCATGGAAGCAATCCGTCCTCTTTTACGCTATTTGGTGAGCCAGGAGATTTCTCTTTCTCATGCACAACTTTTAGACGAGGTCTTGTTCTTTGGTCTTGATGGATCTCGTGAAAAGACCCGCTTGCGATGGGCAAAAGATTTCTACAGAAGAGAAAGGAAAGAGGAGGCTTCCTCATGATGGCCTCTATACTTATCTTGGATACTAAAGCGATACAGCACTACAAAGTATATGATGACTATGCAGTACATAGAGTTGTGTATGATTTATTCCCAGCTACAGCAAGGAAATTTCTTTACTATCGATATCCAAAGCCAGAAGAGAGTGGAATAAAAGTATTGATCATCTCGGAAGACCAGCCTCTGGTTCCGCAGTATGGCAGCATTGAATCCAAACTCATCCAGACTTCCTTTTTCGAGTACCAAAAATATGCTTTTAAGGTGCGATTGAATCCAGTGGTAAGGGAGCAGGATAAGGCACACAGTATCCGAGGGTATGAAGAGTTGGCTAGTTGGTTTTCTTTGAAGCAAAAGCAGTGGGGATTTTCTGCTGATCCTATGCGTTTGGAACTGTCATCAATAGGAGTAGTACAGATCAAAGGGAAGCAAGGTCCAATGACATTTAATGAGTGTACTTTTTCTGGTGTATTGGAAGTAGTTGATCGTTCTCGGTTTATCAAAAGTTTTCATGATGGATTGGGGCGAGGAAAAGGGTTTGGGTTTGGTTTGTTGCAAGTACAACCTCTTCATTAACAGATAAACAAAAGGAGTGAATGATGAATGCTTACAAGGGTCTGAATGTTGAATTTCATGTTTTGCAGAGCTTTCCGGTTACTTGTTTGAATCGTGATGATGTCAATTCCCCAAAAACTGCAATGGTTGGGGGAGTCGTTCGGGCAAGAGTGAGTAGTCAGTCATGGAAGCGCCAGGTTCGGCTTGCTATGCATGATTTTGGCATTTCTCTGGCTGTGCGCACGAAGTATGTATCCGAAATCATTCAGAAAAATGCGATTGAGTTGGGTGCAGAGGAAGAACAGGCGAAGTCTGTGGGTGATATCATTGGATCAGTTCTTTCGAACAATACATTATTCTTTTTCAGTGAGACTGAAGCAAGGGCTCTGGCAACTTATGCAAGAGATAAGAATTATCAGTTGGATCAGAAGAAAGATGCCAAGGAGATTTTCAAAATACAGAAAGAGGCATCCATAAAAGGTTTTAAGAATCTCGATGGGCTTGATATTGCTCTTTTTGGCCGAATGGTTGCACAGAGCCCTGACCTGAATCTGGAAGGAGCAGCTGTGTTTTCGCATGCAATCTCAACCCACAAAGTAGCAAATGAGCTCGATTTCTTTACAGCTTTGGATGATGCAAAACCAGAAGATAATGGGACCAGCGGTTCGGCTCATATGGATACTACTGAGTTCAATTCAGCTACGTATTATCGTTATATTGCTCTTGATATTGGTCAGTTGGTAGAGACTCTTGGTGGTGACGAACATTTGGAAACTGCTATTTCTGCCTTTATCAAAGCCCTTTATGTAGCTGTGCCTATTGCACGGCAAAGAACACAAGCTGGTTTCAGCCCATGGGATTTTGCCAAAGTATATGTACGAAAAGGACAGCGGCTCCAAGCATCATTTGATGAGCCTGTTCGAGCAAAAGGGGAGGGATATCTTAAGCCTAGCATTGGTGCATTAACTACATTCCTGCAAAGAAAAGAGAAGCTATCCGGTTCTCTCTTTGGCAAGTTGGGTGATTTTACTTGGGGTGAGGATGAATCCTTTAGCATTGACAATTTGATTACAGCTGTGGTCAGTGCAGTCAAACAGGCATGAGGTGAATGATGCAGTACATAATGATGTGGTTGGAGGGGCCCTTTCAAGTCTGGGGAGATTCCTCCAAGTATGGGCCAAGGGATACCTTGCCGTTTCCGACTAAATCAGGCATCTATGGAATGATCATTGCTGCAATGGGAGCAAAAGGGCCGCAAGAAATGCTTTTGTCACTGCTAGCTGAAATGCCACAGTCAGTCATCTCTTTTGCTAAGCCTTCAGTTCTTCGTGATTTTCATATGATTGGAAGCGGATATGATGATCAAGATGGGTGGCAGCGATTATGCATTCCCAAAAAGCAGGATGGAAGTGCTGCTGTTGGAGGGGGTGCGAAGATGACCTACCGATACTATCTGCAGGAAGCAAGGTTTGCTGTCATCCAGGCAGTAAATGATGATCTTGTTGACCAGTTGGCTCAAGCATTGCAATTTCCGGTATATAGCCCTTGTCTTGGGCGAAAAAACTGTATTCCTACGGAGTTTGTGTATCAGGGGATGTATCAGTCTGAGAGAGATGCAAGGGAAGCCGCATATGGTTTTGCTGCCCAGAAAGGCTTGGAAAAAGTAATGATGGTTGCAGAGGAAGGATCTCTGGAAGATGGTAAGCAGATCATAGCAGATATTCCTCTTCGGTTTGGAAATCGGAAGGAGTATCGAGAAAGAGAAGTGTTTGTGACATATTATGAATGAAGGAAAGAACACCCGTTTATTCATTAAAATTGAGAGAAATACTCTTCCTCAAGTAAGTGATCGATATCCATTCATCTATCTCGAGCGAGGAAGGCTCGAGATAGATGATAGTAGTGTGAAATGGATTGATTCAGAAGGCAATCTGGTTCGAATTCCTGTTGCAATGCTGAATACTATCTTATTGGGACCCGGTACCAGCATCACACATGAAGCTGTTAAGACCATGACTGCCGCCAATTGTACAGTATGTTGGGTTGGGGAGGATAGTTTACTTTTCTATGCGGTTGGGACAACTCCAACCAGTGATACAAGAAATATGCGTCATCAGATGGAACTTGCAGCAAGTCCTAAGCGACGGTTGGGAGTTGCACGAAATATGTTTGTTCAGCGTTTCCCATCGGAGGATGTTACCTCGAAGACCCTTCAGGAGCTCATGGGTATGGAGGGAAAGCGCGTCAAGAAAGTCTATGAGGAGATGGCGGAAAAGTATCATGTGGGTTGGAAGGGTCGGTCTTATGTTCCTGGGAAGTTTGAAATTGGAGACACTACCAACAAAATTCTGACTGCGTGTAATGCTGCTCTCTATGCACTGGTCACTTCGGCTATTGTTAGTTTAGGATACTCACCTCATATCGGATTTGTGCATTCTGGGAGTCCCCTTCCATTCGTGTATGACATTGCAGATCTATACAAAGAGGTCTTATGTATAGATGTCGCCTTCTATCTTACTTCAGAGATGGCAGGCTTTTACAATAGACACAAGGTTGCTGAGACTTTTCGACTACGTACTCTGCAATTTGATTTGATGAGTCGAATACCGAGAGATATCAAGGTTTTATTGGGAGATTCCTGATGGTAGTAGTTATCGCAAATGATCTACCTCCTGCAGTCCGTGGCCGTATGAAATTGTGGTTTGTAGAACCTAGGGCGAATGTGTTTGTTTCAGGAATCAAGGATTCTGTAGCCGATAAGGTGATTCGTTACCTTTTCGACAATAGTCCATCCAATTCGGGACTTTTAGTCATGCAGAGAATTCCAAATCCTCCTTACTTCAAAGTATGGGGTTTGGGTGACACAAAGAAAAGTATTGCTCATATTGATGGCTTGCAATTGATCTTTGAAAGATTAGAGCAGGAAAAGTAAGTAATCCAACACACTATCGATAGTGGACTCATGAAAGGTGTAGTACTATATGTCAGTGTCTTCCCCGCTCATGCGGGGGTGTTTCTCCTATCAATGTGCAAATCGTACGAAAAGCCGCGTCTTCCCCGCTCATGCGGGGGTGTTTCTATAGTATGCTTCTCCGAGTGCACAGGTAAGCTGTCTTCCCCGCTCATGCGGGGGTGTTTCCTCGTAGCCGGGGTCGCCGTACCATCCGAGGATGTCTTCCCCGCTCATGCGGGGGTGTTTCTGGGTTGGTGTCGTCGTATGCTTCTCCGACCTTGTCTTCCCCGCTCATGCGGGGGTGTTTCCATCTTCCAGCTTCCACACTTCGCCAGTGAGTGGTCTTCCCCGCTCATGCGGGGGTGTTTCTCTCTAAGTCATTGATTCGGCTTCCATGGTCAAGTCTTCCCCGCTCATGCGGGGGTGTTTCCGGCACAATTATACCCGATGGGTATGGTACGGTGTCTTCCCCGCTCATGCGGGGGTGTTTCCAATCTGAAGTTCGATCGGGAGTACGACAAGTAGTCTTCCCCGCTCATGCGGGGGTGTTTCCTACCTGGACCTCATATTCCAAGCCAAGATGCAGTCTTCCCCGCTCATGCGGGGGTGTTTCCTGCGTCATGCAGTTCTGCTGGCGCGGGAGCTCGTCTTCCCCGCTCATGCGGGGGTGTTTCTCTGCATATGCACCGATGATGAAGCTCAGGATTGTCTTCCCCGCTCATGCGGGGGTGTTTCCAAGGATTGCCATTGCAACGCCAAAGTTGATGCGTCTTCCCCGCTCATGCGGGGGTGTTTCCAACGGTCTGATCAAGGCAGAGACTGCGGAAAGGTCTTCCCCGCTCATGCGGGGGTGTTTCTGCGCCCTGTGTCTGTGCGCGATACGATCGTCGGTCTTCCCCGCTCATGCGGGGGTGTTTCCCAGTACTTGGCTCGCCCTGTGGGGCTCATACCGTCTTCCCCGCTCATGCGGGGGTGTTTCCTGGATCATCACTCCCCGCGGAGCCCTCAAGGGGTCTTCCCCGCTCATGCGGGGGTGTTTCTCTCGCAGGCTACCACTGGCGCAGGGGATTATGGTCTTCCCCGCTCATGCGGGGGTGTTTCCATGGTGGTCAGCCAGTCGATTACCCGAAAGACGTCTTCCCCGCTCATGCGGGGGTGTTTCCGGGGTACCATCATGGCTCCATGAGAGCGGTCCGTCTTCCCCGCTCATGCGGGGGTGTTTCTGTCGAATCGGCAGGAGTGTCGTGGTCGATTCCGTCTTCCCCGCTCATGCGGGGGTGTTTTTGCAATAACTGGTATGTGGAAAACTATGGCAGTCCTCAGCCAATGGTATTCTTCAACACACCCAAGCCTTCGATGCGGATCTCCACCGTATCACCGTGGTGCATCCCGCTGATACCTCCCGGAGTTCCGGTGAGGATGATGTCCCCGGGCAACAGTGTCATGATCTGGGAGAGATAGCTTACCAGGAAGGGGACGGCGAAGATGAGGTTCTTCGTGTTGGACTTCTGCATGGTCTTCCCGTTCACCCTGCTCTCGATGGTCAGATTGGAAGGATCGACTTCGTCCGAGATGTAGGGACCGAAGGGGCAGAAGGTGTCAAAGCTCTTGGCCACCGTCCACTGGCCGGTCTTTGGCTGCAGGTCCCTGGCGGTGATGTCGTTTGCACAGGTGTACCCAAGGATGTAGGAACCGACTTCCTCGACGGATAGGTTGCGTGCCTTCTTGCCGATGACAATGGCAAGCTCAGCCTCATAGTCAAGCCGCTTGCACATGGCAGGGTATTCGATCACTCCCAGCGGAGCAAGGGCTGCAGTGGAGGGCTTGAGAAACACCACAGGCTCGGTGGGAATGGGAAGCTGGAACTCCTGGGCATGGTCACGGTAGTTCAACCCGATGCAGATGGCTTTTGAGTAGTCACAGGGGGTGAGCAGGGTGACCTCGGATGCCTTAAGCTGGACATCGGTCATGGTGTAGGTGCTGAAAGGGGAACCCTCGAGCACTTGGACGGTATCGTCGGTGAGCAAGCCGTAGCTTACCTTGTCTTGGTAGGTGAACCGCAGGTATTTCATAGTCCAAGCATAGCAAAGAGAAGCGGGAAACACAATTGACAAACAGGACGTTTCCCAGCACCGTAGAGAGTATG
>Ga0265295_1009273_pt1 | contig 10576 bp, 15 predicted proteins | sample Munlansysbiofilm_FD_192503 | JGI IMG/M metagenome (GOLD analysis project Ga0265295, IMG submission 192503) | Leachate microbial communities from a municipal landfill in Southern Ontario, Canada - Methane capture system biofilm | ecosystem: Engineered > Solid waste > Landfill > Unclassified ... | reverse complement strand
ATGTAGGGTAAGTAATTGCTTCTTTAGCCGGGGAGGCAATTAAGAGGCGAGTTCACACTAATTTATTGCATGAAAGTATTCTCTCAATATTTGGTCAAACAGTTTTGAAATATGTATTCATTCATCTAAACTTTATAAAAATGAAAAAATTGATATTGCTTTTGGTGTGTGTGTCGATGTCATACGTTTTAATAGCACAAGAGACGGTAAAACAAAAAGAATTTGGTGTGGTTTTCAGCAACCTTGATCGCTTCGGATTAACCTTTAAAATCGGGAATGATAAATCATTATGGAGATTTAATTCATTGGTTTTATCAGGGAGTGACAGGGATTATATTGATGCGAGTTTTGATAATGAGCAGCGTAATGCAGGGTTCGGGGTTAGCGTAGGAAGAGAGTATCGGAAAAAAGCAACTGAAAAATTAGAATTTAGATATGGCGCCGATCTTTCATTTAACTATTCCTACTCAAAATTAACTACCACTGATAAAACGAACTTAAATGCTGGGAGATTGAGTGAGCAGACAACTTATTCTCCGGGGATAAATTTAGTGCTGGGAATAAATTACCTGATAAATGACAACATTATAATAGGTGCTGAAGCATTACCGTATTTTACCTATAATACCGGAAATTCTATTAATCAGGATATCTACCCGATTATTGGGAAAGAGGTGAAAACAGATATTTCAGGATTTAGCTATGGTTTATCAAGTAGCTCTGTATTATTATCTTTAACGTATAGGTTTTAATGAAAGCCTGAGACAATGGTCTTTGATTGACCATCGTTAAAATTTACATCGCATTCATTTGAACTGTGAAAAATGAAAAAATCTATTTTACTGCTGGCGTGTGTATTTTTCTCTTGTTTATTGCTGGCGCAAGAGCCCGTAAAACAAAGAGAAATTGGATTGGCTTTCAGGAATCTCCATGAGTTCGGATTGACTTTTAAAACTGGAAATGATAAATCATTATGGAGATTTAACTCACTATATTTGTCAGGGGATGATATGAATCATATTGCTGATAATAATGATGATGAGTCAAACAGGGTTGGGTTCGAGGTTAACATAGGAAGAGAGTATCGGAAAAAAGCAACTGAAAAATTAGAACTAAGATATGGCGCTGATATTTCATTCAGTTATGCCTATTCAAAATCACTCTATACCGGTAAAATGGGCACAGGTATTACCAGATTAAGAGAACAGACAGATTATCACTCTGGGATAAATTTTGTTTTAGGTCTAAATTATCTTATAAACGAACATCTGGTATTGGGTGTTGAGATTTTGCCAAATTTCAGCTATATATCCGGAACATCAAAAGAAACGATTCAGTCCCCAGTTAATAACTATGAAGTTAAAAGAGAGATTTCAGGTTTCAGCTATGGATTATCGAATAGATCAGTTTTATTATCTTTAGTCTATAGGTTTTAATGAAAAACCTAAATGCGACTGCTCAATCAGGAAGAGTTAGGCATAGTTTTAATTAACCGTTGAAAGGAGTAGTCTCGTGAAAGTGTATCTTTGGTGTGAATTATGCTTGAGGATTGTTCTGGAGGTTTTGTAGCTTATTGTGAAAAATTAATTTTGTGATTATATCGGAGGTCACCAACCTCCGCACATTCACGCTCAATACAATGAATTTGAGGTATTGATTCAGATTGAAGACAGGATAATTTATGCTGGTGATTTTCCAAATAGAGAATTAAAGTTGGTTTTCGAAAGGCTGAAAATTAAAGTTAAATAAAAGGAGATTAGCCACAAGTAATTTGACGGAATGCAAAATAGAAAAGTGAAGACCAAAATACACTTAAAAATAGCGGGGCAATGCTGCTTTGCCAAACAAGCAGTATAAATAATAATTGAATAGAAATGAAAAAATTATTGACAATTATCGGAGCAATGTTATTTGCTTCAACCATTTTTACCAGTTGCGGAGGTTGCTCAAAAACTGAGAAAGAAACCAAAACGGAGACCATCATTATAAAGGAAGTGCCTGTTAGTACTCCTGAAGTAACAAATCCTGTAGAAGATGTTCCTCCAGCCGGTGTTGATTGTGACCAGTTTATTAAAGATTATTCAGCCTTTGCGGATAGTTATATCAAATTGGTGAAAAAGCGTAGAGCCAATCCAACAGATCCAAGCATTTTAATTGAATATACTGACGCTGCCGCAAAGGCATTGGTAATGCAGAAAGACGCTAAAGCGTGCACTGACGCTGAGCATGCTGCAAAAATAATGGAAATTGCCAATAGAATTGCTAAAGCTACATTGTAGATAAGATTAAAAATGTATAGATTAAAAGAGGCTGTTTCCATAGGGGAACGGTCTTTTTATAAATATCTGATGACAACAAATCCTCTGCAATGGGTGTATTCTGTGCGGAGAAACTTAAACCTATAAAACTAAGTTGAAGAAGCTTCTATTTTATACGTAGTTTTGAATTAAATTAGATGAAAAGCCCATACACTCTTATTATTCAATTCCAGGTGATGACAATCTCGCATTTTTATTCCATCATTATAAAATTCATTAACTAAAAAGAGGCCCTCCCTTTCCGGGGAAAGCCTCTTTTAATCACTGTTTAGTGAAATTTGGCCTTGCTACAATTTTAGCAATTGACCAATGCACTTTTCAAATCATCAAGAATATCCTCTACATCTTCAATACCTACGGAGAAGCGTACCAGGTCGTCGGTAATGCCGGCTTCAATCTTGTTCTCCTTGCTTACGCCTGCGTGGGTCATGGATGCAGGATGCTGAATAAGGGTTTCCACTCCGCCCAGAGATACAGCCAGCAGTGCCAGGTGCACATTGTCCATTAGCTTTTTGCCGGCTTCATAGCCGCCCTTCAGACCGAAACTCATCATGGAGCCAAAGCCTGTCATTTGTGTTTTTGCCAGCTCATATTGCGGGTGCGATTCCAGTCCGGGATATTTAATCCAGGCTACTTTAGGGTGAGCTTCAAGGAAACGGGCCACTTTCATGGCATTTTCCTGAGCGCGGTCAATGCGAATGGAGAGTGTTTTAACCCCGCGAATGACCATAAATGCCTGGGTAGGATCCATATTGCAACCCATATAAACCATGCAGTGCCTGATTTTTTTGTAAAGCTCAGGACCTTTGGTAACGATGACGCCACCAACGATATCGGCGTGGCCATTGATAAATTTGGTGATGGAATGCAATACCACATCGGCACCCAGATCAAGTGGTTTTTGCAGGTAAGGCGAGCAGAAAGTATTGTCAACCACCAGAATGAGTTTGTGTTCTTTGGCAATCTTTGCGCAGGCAGCAATATCGGTAATTTCCATGGTTGGATTGGCCGGCGTTTCAACATACAGCACTTTGGTATTGGGTTTAATCGCAGCAATGATTTCGTCGGTATTGGCGGTATTCACAAAAGTAGCTTCCACGCCAAAACGGGAGAAATCCTGCTCAAGCACACCCCGTGCCGGTCCATAAACCGCACCGGAGCTGATAATGTGGCTTCCGGCACCCAGCAGAGCCATGTAAACGCTGCTTATGGCACCCATACCTGAACTGGTGGCGATACCCTTGTGTCCGTTTTCAAGTTGAGCGATGTTGTCCTCAAAAGCGCGGATGGTGGGATTGGCAATACGGGTATATATATATCCGTCGCTGGCGCCCGAAAAACAGTCGGCACCATGCTGTGCACTCTTAAATTTAAAAGTGGATGATTGGTAAATGGGCACTGTTGCGCTTCCAAATTCATCTTCGAATGCGCCGGCATGAATTAATTTTGTGTTGAAACCTTTGTTTTTGGTATCCATGAGTTGTTGTTTTTGATTAGAATTCAATGCCCTTGCGGGCCTCGACTCCCTGATTATAGTAATGTTTAATTTCAGTCATTTCAGTCACCAGATCGGCCATTTCATAGAGTTCGGGAGGTGCATACCGTCCCGTCATCACAATTTCCATTTCTTCCGGCTTATTTTTTAGCAGAGCTACTACTTCTTCAATATCAAATAAATGGTAGTGCAAAGCTATACAGATTTCATCCAGAATGAGCAGATCAGCTTTATTTTTAGCAATAATTTGTGAAACTTCTGCCAGGCCTGCCCGTGCTGCATCAATATCATCCTGAGTGGGTTTATTCACAATAAAGCAATCGAGCCCATACTGTTTCAGTTCAATCTCTGCAAAGCGCTCTATGGCATCCATTTCAGCATAGTGCATGCCTTTAACAAACTGCGCAATAAAAACCCGCTTTCCGGCTCCCACTGCCCTGAGCGCCAACCCAAATGCAGCGGTGGTTTTACCTTTGCCGTTGCCGGTGTAGAGATGTATGTAGCCTTTCATTATTATTTCGGATTTCAGATTTACCTTCGGTGAGCTCCGCTTCGCTCCGGTTCGGATTGCTGATTGAAAAGGAGACGCGGGGCGCGGGACGAATTTCTGACCCAATACTCCTGCTTCTATTCACCTGGCAAGGGGACAAGGAAAAATTGAGGTTAGAAGTTAGAGGTTAGAAGTTAGAGGTTAGAAATTAGAAATTAGAAATTCTCCGTGTTGTTCACTGATCAAGGGTCACTGAGCGTAGCCGAAGTGGACCTTGTCTCCCCGTCCCTTTGTCTCCCCGTCCCCCCATCTCCTTGTCCCCTTATCTAAACTTCCCTAAGCTCTCCACTCTTATACTTCTCATAAGCTTGCTTTAGCGACAAATCCTGCGCGCCCACGAAAATTTTCAGATTCATGTGCGCCAGCGCTTTGGCTGCGGTGTCGCCCGGGCCGTTTCCGGTAATCAGTACATCGGGTTTCAATTCAAAGAGACGCTGTGAGGTGGCTGTTCCGGCACCATGTGCTTCGTTTTTTACGGCGCTGTTGTCAAAAACGGTTAATTCCTCACTGTTTTCATCGTGAATTACGATGTATTCTGTTCTGCCAAAACGAGGATCAATCATTGAATCCCAAGTGGTTCCGGCTGCGGTAAAGGCTATTTTCATTTCTCTGATTTATTTAGGTTTGTCAATACTTTAGTTTTCTCCCAGCTTTCTTTTAATAGGCCGGTGAGTACGCCTTGTTCAAATTCTACAATGGTTTGACCCTGGGTCATGGCCTTTGTAAAGTCTTCATTGTAAGGTAAATCACCTAAATGGGCTATACCTTCTTCTTTAAGAAAATGTTTGATTTCACTGCATTTTTCAGGATTTACGTCTGCTTTGTTGATGATACATCCCGACCTTATATTAAATTTTTTCACCAGCTGATGTACGCGCTTAAGATCGTGTAATCCCGAAACGGAAGGTTCTGTTACCAGCACTACGAAGTTTGCCCCTGAAAGTGAGGATACCACCGGGCATCCAACTCCGGGAGAGCCATCCACAAGTATGTATTCCTTGCGTTCTTCTATCGCAATTCCTTTAGCCTCATCCTTGACTTTGGCCACCAGTTTGCCTGAATTGTCGGCGCCAATTTCCAGGCGCGCATGCACCATCAGGCTGCCGGTTTTAATATTGGAAATATACCATTTACCGGCCAGTAGTTTTTTATTGATAATGGTTTTGGTGGGGCATATCCGGGCGCAATAGCCACAGCCTTCGCAGTCGATTGGAGCTATACTATATTTTCCATCGATTACCGAAATGGCATCAAAGCGGCATACCTGCTGGCATAAGCCACAGCGGGTGCAGTTGCTTTGATCGATGTAGGCCAGTTCGCCACTGTAAAAATCCTCTTCATTTCCAAAATCAGGCTGCATCAGCAGGTGCATATCGGCAGCATCCACATCGCAATCGGCAACCACCACATCGGCTCCGCCCAAAACGGCAAAAGCGGCGGTGATGGAGGTTTTGCCGGTACCTCCTTTTCCTGAGATTATTACGATTTCCTTCATGCCGGACTCCTTTCCGCCGTTGACAGGCAATAATCAAGAATATGTCCCAAAGATTCACGGATTTCAGGAAATTCGGGATAGATTAGCTTACCCGCAGAATATAATTCTGCAATCTTGCGGTTGTTCGGAATTCTGGCCAATACAGGAATGTTTTCTGCTTCGCAATAGTGCAACACATCATCATTCCCTATCCCATAGCGGTTTATTACCACACCAAAAGCTTTATTCAGCGTACGCATGGTTTCCACGGCAAGCTTCAGGTCATGCAGTCCAAAGGGAGTGGGTTCGGTTATCAAAATTACAAAATCCGCATCTTTGGTTGCTTCAATTACCGGACAAGAAGTCCCGGGCGGGGAGTCAAACAGGGCAATGCGCACCTTATCGTATTTACTGGCAGCATATTTTTTCGTTTTTGCTATACTGGCAACTGCCTGCTCTTCGCCAATATTGAGGCGGCTTTCTACAAAGTGGAGTTTGTCCACCTGATAATCGCGCAATTTCCCAATCACTTTTGGAATCATCGGCAGGGCATCCACCGGGCACAGTTCAGAACAGGCATAGCAGCTATGACAAAGCTCCGGGAAAACCAGAATGGATGGCCCAAGCTGCATAATGGCATGAAAATTACATACCTTTTGGCAAAGTCCGCAAAGGGTGCATAAGGATTCATCCCATTCGGGAATCATTTTAAGATTATCCTCTTCGTGAATCAGTTTGCCTTCAAAAAACAAGCCTGAGTTGGGCTCTTCCACATCCAGGTCAACCAGAACAACCTTTTCCTGTTCAGCAATATAAGCGGCAAGATTGGTAGAAAGAGTAGTTTTTCCTGTTCCTCCTTTGCCGCTTGCAATTACTATTTTAAAGGGTTGTTGGTTAGTCATAAGCCAGCCTGGTGGTTTCATTAGCCAGGGTTGCCTGAATGGCCTTTTGCATAAAAGGGGATTTCCAGGAACCGAGGTTTTGATGGGTGAGATAGTATTTTTGAGGAATAGGGTGGGTGCCGAAAACGACTTCCATTCCATATTTCTCCGGGATAAACTTCGCGAAATGTTTCAAATGATCACAAGGAGGATAGCCCACCAATAATCCGGTTGCAAAGTGAACATGGGTTGCACCATTCTTCTTCATTTCAGCCGGCGCGTATTCCACGTTTCCCCCAGGGCAGCCTCCGCAGGTGGTGTATCCAACGAGTTCAACTTCTTTGTCTTTATAGACGTCAAAAGCCCCTTCACGCTGATGTAGTGACCGGAGACACTTTCCACCCGCACAGGTATGATACCTGTTGCAGATGATGATACCGATTTTGATTTTTTCCATTTTGGTTTTTTTTTACGAACGAAATGATTTCAGATTTCGGATTTCGGTTCCGATAGCTATCGGGGTCGGGGCTAAAATCTAAAAAGTCTGAATTCCTATACAGGGACGTGGGATACTGGTCCGACTTTCACACTTCTTAGTTGCTACCTTTTATTCATTACTCATCGCGGGGCGCACATAACTTTAGTGCTTGTGCCCGTGATCATGTCCATGCCCATGCCCATGTTCATCGTCATGGTCGCAATAGTTGGCACTCAGGTTTAGCTTGCCGGCCAGAAATTGGGATACCAGATTTTCTGCGGTGTCCACCGGCGCACCAACGAACACGTTTACTCCGGCTTCGTTGAATAAATTAACCGCCATGGGGCCCATACCTCCGGCAATTACATCGGTAGCTCCATTTGCGGCTACCCATTTGGGGAAGGTTCCGGGCTGATGTTCCGGAGGATCAATCATGGTAACATTGGTTATGGCGTCGTTCTCCACGTCAACGTAGGCAAATGCCTGGCAATGGCCAAAATGCTCTGATAACAGGTTGCCGGCCATTGGGATTGCAATTCTTTTTTTTGTCATTTTACGTTAGTTGTTTTTAGAAAAAATAACCCCGGTTCAAAAACTAAATTTATTATTGAACCGGGGTTAGCGTTGCTTATTGTTTTCTCAGAACGGCTTTTTCCACATCTGCCTTTGATAAAGGCTTAGTGCAGAAGAACCAGTCGTAGCACTTCATGTTTTGCTTGTCCTGCATGCGTTCTGCGGCAACACCGCAAGAACCGGCAGTAGGAACAATTACATCATCGCCCGGACGCCAGTCGGCGGGGGTGGCAATGGAGAAAGCGTCGGCTGCCTGCATGGCAATCAGCGCACGGTAGAGTTCGTCAAAGTTTCTGCCAAGGCTCAGCGGGTAGTAAATAATGGCGCGGATCATGCCCTTTGGATCAACAAAAAATACGGCGCGAACCGCTTTTGTATTGCTTTCACCCGGCATCATCATACCATATTTCTTAGCCACATTCATGCTGATATCTTCAATAAGGGGGAATTTAACCTCAATATCTTTCATCCCGTTGTATTCAATCTTTTCCTTGATAGTCCTCAGCCAGGCAATGTGGCTGTATAGTCCGTCAACGGAGAGGCCCACCAGGTCGCAGTTGGCATCTTTGAATTTCTTGTCCATACTGGCAAAAGTCATAAACTCTGAGGTGCAGACAGGGGTAAAGTCAGCGGGATGGCTAAATAAAATTACCCATTTGCCACTGTAATCCTCCGGAAAGTTAATGTCTCCCTGGGTGGTGACGGCTTTGAATGAAGGTGCTTTTTCGCCAATTCGTGGCATGGCGTAAGTTTCTGGGTTTTGGTTTTCCATAATTTTGCTTTGTTTAAGTGTTAATAATTAGGTTTAAGTTCAGTTAAAAGTTAAGTCAACTAATTTAGTTTATTTTTTCGACATAAAATTCCTCCCCGGTAAGAAATTGCCATAAATTAGTAGCGTATTATCTTCCGGTGCAATCCTGTATAGGATTTCAGAATCATTCACCCTGGATTTTGGAATTACCGTTAAGTGGTTGCAGGGAAATGAGTACTTACATACCTCCCCGGAACCGATTCTGACGGCCCGGTCCCATTCCGCGACATCCTCCATTCCGGCCCATTCCCCGGCCTAATCCTCTTCCCATTCCTCTTCCGGCACCTTGTCCGGGGAAAAAGTCATTGGTTGGGTTCTCAGTATTTTCTATTTCATGGATGGTTTGATTTCTGCGTCCTGTTCCAAAGTTGGTGCAGCGACCCATTTTGCGCCCTGTCATCGGACCTTGTCCCATGGGGCCTTGTTGATTAAATCCTGGCATAATAGCCTCCTTTGTTTTATAGTTAAACTTATTTTAAACCGGCATTTAACCGTTTTCCCTGGCCTTTTCCTCCGCCGGAATTGCGTTTTTTACCCATTCCTTTGCCGAGTTTTGCCAGTTTTTCTTCATCAGAAACTGCGCCACATTGGCCCAGCTTTCTTCCTGTTTTTTTGCCCTTTCCTTCGGGCCCTGTTCCATCAAGATTTGGCATTTTATTTTCCTCCTTTTTTTAGTAATTCAATGATGTGACTGATCGTCTTCGTGGGATCTTTCACCACAATCATTTGTATGTTCATACTGTCGAGCAATGGCTTGATCTTAACGCCAAATTCTCCAGAAATAATTTTGGATACATTTCGCGATGAAATTAATTCCACCGCAGCCGGCCCGGCATGTTCTTCTTTGTCTTTGTTGGGGTTGGGGATAAACTCCATTGCCCCGTTTTCGGTATCATATATTACAAACCAGGCACAACGTCCAAAGCTTGAATCTATAATAGACTCAAGGGTGTTTCCAGTTGATGCCATTGCAATTTTCATATTATTTTCATTTTATGGTTTCCTTTTCCCGGTGCGCCTGCTCTTTTCATAAAGTGGCCGCATTCAGGGCAAACCTGCTCCTTGCATGGTTTCCCAGCCTGGTGTGGTTGCTCAAATTGGCAATCAGGGCAAATACATTTGTCTCCATTAAAGTTCAATTGTTGAGTCTCTTCCGGAAGATCAAAATCTGTAATCGCATCACTTCCGCACAATGGGCAACTTTTAATGGGGATATTCTTATGCGGATGGTTAAAATAACTGTCACAGGCATTACATTGGTGCCAGTCGCTGTCAAAATAAACCTTACCGCCGTCAATAGCAATTTGTCGGCCCTCCACAAATGCAGTGGCTATTTTTTGTAATGCGGCTGCATATATGCGTGTGAAAGTTGGCCGTGAAATACCCATCATTACTGAAGCCTGGTGGTGATTGAGCCTATCATAGTCGCTTAATCTCAATGCTTCATATTCCTCAAACAACACATTCACAGTCCCGCCTGCTTTCAATCCTGATTCTATCCCATAAGGTTTAAATCCTTTGATGGAAGGTGGATTCAATATTTTACGGGGTCTTTTTATGCGTGGCATGTCATTTAAGCTAATGTTCGATGCAAAGATAATGAACTAATGTTCACTATGCAAGTTTTTTTTCTTTTTTTTATGTTATTTTAACTAACTGTAAGGTCATCTCTTTGATGTTTAATTCCAGCCTTAAATTTATGCGGATGATATAATAGTTGCAGGGAACGAAAATTTATTTAATTTTGCCCCCGGAAAGATGGCAGAGTGGTCGATTGCGGCGGTCTTGAAAACCGTTGACCTGCAAGGGTCCGGGGGTTCGAATCCCTCTCTTTCCGCCAGACAAATAAGGTGCCCCGCAGTAGCGGGGCATTTTTAATTTAGCCACCCTTTATGCCAGGCTCGCCTGAGCATAAAGGGTGGCTAAATTAAAAGCATCCGTCTCGGGCGGATGCCTTATTTGTCTGAAGCCCCCTCCTTAGGGATCAGCGCAAGCT
>Ga0265295_1009270_pt1 | contig 10579 bp, 7 predicted proteins | sample Munlansysbiofilm_FD_192503 | JGI IMG/M metagenome (GOLD analysis project Ga0265295, IMG submission 192503) | Leachate microbial communities from a municipal landfill in Southern Ontario, Canada - Methane capture system biofilm | ecosystem: Engineered > Solid waste > Landfill > Unclassified ... | reverse complement strand
CCTTTTTATTTTCTTCTCTAATTCCTCCTATGCACTCAGATGTTGAATGAATAAAAACAGAATCTAAAAACAAATATATTTTTTTATAGATTTTACCATCATCCATCAATGTATCCTCTTCTGTCAGAGCAAACCTATTATAGTGCCATCCAAAGCCTTGACCAGAACTTTCAGTTGTCCAAATCTGTAAGCCTGATTTAACCAAAGGGATGTACTCATAGTCTTGAGCGGTAGTACTAAGTGATATTAGGGTAATAACTACTCCAAGTACTAATTTATAAACTTGTGTTTTCATAACCTGTATATTTAGTTCTTAATAATCTTCTTCCTAATAACCCCATTCTCAGTATTAACCCCAAGAATATAAACCCCATTCACAAAAGAAGAAATATCAATTACCTTCTCCTTAAAATTTACCACACTTTGATAAACCCTTTGTCCAAGAGAATTAAATATTTCAATTGAATTAATAATATTCTCCGAACTGATATTTACCTCACTATTTGTTGGGTTGGGATAAAGAGTAATTGAATTATCCTCTACTATGCTTTCAATTCCCATTAAAGGGGTTATGCAATCATTACCTCCATGAGTATAATTTGAGTAAAGCAATTCTCCATTATGTATATAACAACGAGTATTCCCCCAAATATCAGCTGTAGTTGTATGATAAGGGAAGAATAAACCTTCTCTGTTCCCAATTCCTTCAATCCATATTGCAGCAGTCTGACCATATCCTTCTGTCCTTATCCAAAACCTCTTTCTTTCTATTCCATTATAATTTATAGTATCTATATTTGAAACTACTAAACCAAAAAAATCAGAACTATGATTTAAAGATCCTCCAGAAAAGGTATCTCCAACTGAAAGAGAAAAATCATAAATCATTTCATTCAGTTCCATTGTTCCGTACATACCTTTATAAAAGACTTGCTTTTGAGAGTTTTCTCTAAATGCTCCGATATAAGTAGCTGTTACCGTATCAAATTCAACATTTTTATAAAAGTATAGTTTTTTATACGTTTCATTGTCAATTATTGTATCTTCATCTGTAAGAGCATATCTCTTAAATCTATAAGCTTCGTCATCATGTCCATAGTAACCGTTGTCGCAAGTCCATAATTGTAAGCCTGGTTTAACCAAGGGGATATATTCATAATCTTGTGCTGAAACACTAAAAGATATTAGAGTAATAAATACGCCTAATACTAATTTGAAAATTCTTGTTTTCATAACTTATAGATTTAGTTCTTAATAATCTTCTTCCTTATAACCCCATTTTCAGTATTAACCCCAAGAATATAAACCCCATTGGTAAAAGAAGAAATATCAATTGTCTTTGTATTAGAATTTACCACACTCTGATAAACCCTTTGCCCAAGTGAATTAAATATCTCAACTGAATTAATAATATTTTGAGAACTGATTTTTACTTCGCTATTGGTTGGATTGGGATAAAGAGTAATTGAATTATCTTCTACTATACTTTCAACTCCCATTAAAGGAGTTATGCAATCATTACCTCCATGTGAATAATTTGAGTAAAGTAAATCTCCATTATGAATATAACAACGTGTAATAAGCCAATTATCAACTGCGTAAATACGAGGTAACTGCATTAATCCTTCATAATTTCCAATTCCCTCTATCCAAAATGAATATTGAGGAGCTAAAGGAAATTCAGGTATGTTTCTAATTGTAAATTTTCTCCTTAGAACTCCAGAATAAACTAATGTATCTATTGCTACAACTTCAAAATAACTTGGTTCATTATTATATGGAAGATTAAATGTATCTCCAACAGATAGAGAAAAATCATAAAGCATAATTTCATTATTATTATTATACCTCTCCCCTTTAAAAAAGACTTGTTTTTGAGCATTTTCTCTTAATCCCCCATAGTATGTTGAAGTAAGTGGATTAAATTCTATATCTGTAAACTCATAGAGTTTCTTATAGGTTATACTATTTATTATTGTATCTTCTTCCGTAAGAGCATACCTTCTGAATCTATACGCTTCATCATCATGTCCGTAATAACCATAATCCCAAGTCCATAATTGAAGTCCAGGCTTAACCAAAGAGATATACTGATAATCTTGTGCTGAGACACTAAATGATATTAGGGTAATAAATACTCCTAATATTAATTTGCAAATTCTTGGTTTCATAACTGATTACTTTTGGTTTCTATTTGCTTGGATTTCTTAAATATCAGAAATCTACTGTTTTGCAAAGGTATAATTATATTTTTGAGATATCATAATATTTATGTGTATTTAACTTTATGAATCTTTGATTTGGTAGTGGTTTTTGTTTTACGGCGTTTTACGGGTTGTAATACGCCGTTTTACTACTCGTTTTACGGCGTATTACATATCGTTTTACGGCGTTTTACGCATCGTTTTACCGCGTAATACACTATGTAAAACGGCGTAAAACGAAAACCATTATCTTGCTTTGTTAATTCTATTAAGGAATAGGGTTGTGGGTATTTGCTTAAATTATCCCTTCTCTTAGCAGGTCGTGAAGGTGGATTACTCCTAAATAATTATTATTATCGTCTATTACTAATAATTGGGTAATTGAGTTTGTCCTCATTATTGATAGGGCTTCTACTGCAAATTCTTTTTCATTTATTACCTTTGGACTCTTACCCATAATATCCTTTGCAAGCAAGGAATCAATACTCATTCCTTTTGACATAACCCTCCTTAGGTCTCCATCGGTAATTATTCCCTTGATTTCTCCTCTCTGAGTAACGGCAGTGCAGCCAAGACGTTTCGAGGTAATCTCAACCAATGCTGAGGCTAATGGTGTTTGAGGTTCAACTTCTGGTTTTTCGTTATTTGGGTAAATATCGCATACTTTTAGGTATAATCTCTTTCCAAGAGCTCCTCCTGGATGGAATTTTGCAAAGTCTTCTGAGCTAAATCCTCGGCATTCTAATAATGCAACTGCAAGAGCGTCTCCCATTACCAATTGGGCAGTTGTGGAAGAAGTTGGTGCAAGATTATTAGGGCAAGCTTCTCTTTCCACATGTACATTCAAGCAATAGTCTGCTCCTTTTGCCAAGGCAGATTCCATATTCCCAACCATTGCAATTAGAGTATTGCCAAGGTTTCTAATTAAAGGTATTAATACTTTTATTTCTGAAGTATCTCCACTTTTGGAGATAAGGATAATAATATCTTCTTTTTGTATGGTTCCCAAATCACCATGAATTGCATCTGCTGCATGCATAAAAACGGCTGGAGTTCCGGTTGAGTTGAGGGTAGAAACTATTTTTGTTCCAATATTAGCACTTTTACCGATACCACTCACAATTACTCTTGATTTAGAGTGATAAATTAGATTTACAACCTCTACAAAGTCTTCATTGATATAATTATTTAGATTTTCAATTGCTTTAGATTCTTTTGTAATTGTTTGATATGCAATTTCTTTAATTTGTTCTGGAGTTTTCACTGCTAATATTTTTGCTATAAAATTATGTTCTTAGTAAAAAAGGTAGTAATTTAGCATAACCAAACGCAAATTACGACTTTTCAGACTACAAAGATACGTAATAAAATTTAGACATAGAAAAATGAGAAAAGAAGTGTTTTCATTCGATAAATTAAACCTTAAACAGGAGCTTAAAAGGATTTTTGGTTTCAATAAATTCAAAGGTCAGCAAGAAGAGGTAATTAAGAGTTTAATGGAGGGGAATGATACCTTTGTTATAATGCCAACAGGAGGAGGTAAATCCCTTTGCTATCAATTGCCGGCTTTGATTCAGCCTGGCTGTGCAATTATTGTTTCACCTTTGATTTCTTTAATGAAAAACCAGGTTGATGCAATAAGAAACTTTGGTTCTGTTCATGGTGTTGCACATTTTTTAAACTCTTCCTTATCAAAGAATGAGATAAGAGGAGTAAGAGCAGATTTGCGTTTAGGAGTTACCAAATTGCTTTATGTTGCTCCAGAGAGTTTGAACAAAGAAGAGAATGCTCAGTTTCTTAAAAGTATAAAGATATCCTTTTTCGCTATCGATGAGGCACATTGTATATCAGAATGGGGACATGATTTCCGTCCTGAATATAGAAGATTAAAGCCAATAATAGATTCAATAGGTAAGAAGGCACCAATAATTGCATTAACAGCAACAGCCACTCCAAAGGTGCAACAGGATATTATGAAGAATTTGGAAATGACTAAGGCAAAAGTCTTTATTTCCTCATTTAACAGACCTAACCTTTATTATGAAATAAGACAAAAGCCTAAGAAGGAAGTTGATGTAAACAGAGAGGTAATAAGATTTATTAAAGAAAACTCTGGGAAATCAGGGGTTATCTATTGTTTAAGCCGAAAGACAGTAGAAGGTTTGGCAGAGACCTTAGTATTAAATGGGATTAAGGCACTTCCATATCATGCAGGATTAGATCCAAACACCAGGGCTATGAATCAGGATAAATTCCTAATGGAGGAGGTGGATGTAATAGTTGCAACCATAGCCTTTGGAATGGGGATAGATAAACCAGATGTAAGATTTGTTATACATTACGATATGCCAAAGAGTCTTGAGGGCTATTACCAGGAGACAGGCAGGGCAGGACGAGATGATGGAGAGGGGAAATGTATTGCATTCTATTCAGAACAGGATATAAATAAATTAGAGAAATTCTTAGTAGATAAGCCAGTTGCAGAGAGAGAGGTAGCACTTCAATTAATGAATGAAACAATTTCTTATTGTGAAAGCTCAGCATGTAGAAGGATTAACCTATTACAATACTTTGGAGAAAACTATGATTTAGATAATTGCGGCTCATGTGATAATTGTTTAAATCCAAAGCCAAGAACAGAGGCAAGCGATGATATTGAATTAGTATTAGAAACAGTTCTTGAAGTAAAACAAATCCTGAAAGCAATAGATATAGCAAATATTCTCACATCAGTTTCCACAGGTCAGACCAAGGCATTTAAGAATATTAGCAATTGGGGAGCAGGAGAGGATAAGAAGTTTGTCTATTGGAAGGCTGTAATTCGTCAAGCAATAATAGAGGGTTTATTAATAAAGGAAATTGAGAATTATGGGGTATTGAAGATGACTCAAGAGGGACATAAATTCTTAAAAAAGAAGTATCCAATCTTAGTTTCCGAAGACCATGATTACTCAAGTGATAATAAGAATGAGGATAATATTGTAATAACAACAGAAGTAGGAGAGGGGGGAGACAAGATATTATTTACTATTCTAAAAGATTTAAGAAAGAAGATTGCTACAAAAGAAAACCTTCCTCCTTATGTTATTTTTGAAGATAGAAGCTTAGAAGACATGACTGTACAATACCCAATCAATATGGAAGAGATGCATAGGATAATTGGAGTAGGGGTAAGTAAGGCTCAAAAATATGGAGAAGAGTTTCTAAAAATCATAAAGAAATACGTAGAAGATAATGAAATAGAAAGACCTCACGATTTAGTTGTTCGCTCTATAGTCAATAAATCAGGATTAAAAGTCTATATAATTAAATGTATAGACAAGAAACTTCCATTAGAGGATATTGCAGTTGCAAAGAGTTTGGAGGTTGATGAATTGCTTAAGGAAATAGAAAGAATAGTAGCATCTGGAACAAAATTAGACCTGTCTTATTATGTAGATGAGGTAGTAGACCCTTATCATCAAGAGGAAATTCTTGAATTGCTTAGGGAGAATCAAACAGATAATATTAAGGATATATTAGAAGAGTTGGGGGAAGAAGAATATACAGAGGAAGAAGTAAGACTAATGAGAATTATTTTTCTTTCAAAGTACGGGAATTAGTAATAAAGTAATTTTTTTATGATTCAGGATTTAGCGAAACTACAAGAGTTTCTTTCGCAAAAAGAGTATATTAATTCAAAGAAATTCATCTTAATAGACGATAATACTTATAATTATTGCTTGGCAGAATTGATTGAAGAGGTTGATGCATTGAATGGTGCAGAGATTTTAGAAATAGAATCATCTGAAAAGACCAAGAGTTTGGAAATTGTTCAGGAGCTTGCCCTTTCCTTAATTGAATCTCAGGCAGACCGCTCAAGCATATTGATTTGCTTAGGAGGGGGAGTGATTTGCGATATTGGAGGTTTCTTAGCCTCAATCTTAAAAAGAGGTATTCCACATATACTTATCCCAACAACACTATTAGCAATGGTTGACGCATCCATTGGAGGCAAAACAGGGGTTAATCTAAACAATTTAAAAAATCAAATAGGAAGCTTTTATAATCCAGTATTTACTTCAATCCATATCCCTTTTCTTGACACTCTTAGCCAAAGACATATTTTAAATGGGGCAGCAGAAATACTAAAAATCTCCCTATTAAAAGATAATGGACTGTTTGAAAAGATTATTAATTCCTCTCCAATAGGCGAGGAAGGGTATGATGAGGAGATTATCTTTACTTCAATCAAATTAAAGCAAGAGATAGTAGAGAGCGACCCTAAAGAAAAAGGATATAGGAAAATACTAAATCTTGGTCATAGTCTTGGACATGCATTTGAATCTCTTTATATGGAAAGAAAAGAGGATTTATTGCATGGGGAAGCAGTAGCAAACGGACTTTATTACTCAATAAAGCTAAGTGAAAAACTCCTTGGTTTCCCTGAGAGAAAGGCAAATCAAATTTACGATTTTATTGAAAAATACTATAAGATAATTCCTTTAAAAGAAAATCTTGAGAGCATATTAAACTATCTTTCTTCTGATAAAAAGAATATTGATAATGAGTTTTGTTTTGTCCTTTTAAAAGATATTGGTAATCCTATAATAGATTACAGGATTACCAAACAAGACCTTATTGATATTTCTCAGCAATAATCTCAGCCACTCTTACTCCATCAATAGCCGATGAGGTAATGCCACCAGAGTATCCTGAGCCTTCTCCACAAGGATAAAGATTGGATATCTCGATATGTTCCAAACTAATTGGATCTCTTGGTATTCTTACGCTTGAGCTTGTTCTGGATTCTAATCCAATTAGATTAGCATTCTCAGAAATAAATCCCTTCATCTTTTTATCAAAGCTTTTAAATCCAAGTTTTAATGATTCGCTAATAAATTTGGGGAAAAGCTTATTTAAGTCATAAGAAATCAATCCACATAAATAAGAAGTAGAATTTAATACATTTGAGGGCTTAGAGTTAAGGAAGTCGATTAGTCTTTGGCTTGGAGCTGCTTGAGTTTTATCGGCAGCAAAATAGAATTTCCTTTCTAAATCTTCTTGGAACTTCAATAAAGCAAGATTTCCATACTCTTGATAATCCTTAGCATCATCTTTATTCACATTAACCACAATTCCACTATTTGCATAAGGAGAATTACGAAGCGAATTGCTCATACCATTTACTACAGATTGTTTATTATCAGTAGCAGATGGCACAATTATCCCCCCAGGACACATACAAAAAGAGAATACTCCTCTATTATTATCAAGGCTTTGAGCAAGTGTATAGGTAGCTGGTGGAAGTTCTGAAGAGTATTTTTTACTATGGTATTGGATATGGTTAATTAATTCCTGAGGATGCTCTATCCTTACTCCAACTGCAAAATCCTTTGCCTCCAAAGCCCACTTCTTATTATCAAACATATAATAAATATCTCTTGCACTATGACCTGTGGCAAGGATAATTGCAGAGGCGAAAATTTCCTCTCCTTTGCTTGTCCTAACTCCAATAGCTTTCTTATCCTTCTCAATAATATCTATAACCTTAGTTTCAAATCTATATTCCCCACCTTTTTCCTCAATTCTCTCGCGAATATTCTTAATTATCCTGCTAAGTCTGTCTGTACCAATATGAGGATGTGCTTCGTATAGTATTTCTTCCTCTGCTCCATGGTTTACAAATGTTTCTAATATCTCGCGGATATTTCCCTTCTTATTGGAACGTGTGAATAGTTTTCCATCAGAAAAAGTCCCAGCTCCTCCTTCTCCAAAACACCAATTGCTTTCTGGATTAAGTATTTGGCTTTTTGATAGAATAGCTATATCTTTCTTTCTCTCACTAACTTCTTTTCCTCTTTCTAATATTATAGGTTTAAAACCTTTTTCAATTAGTTTTAATGCAGAGAACAATCCCGCAGGACCAGCTCCAATAATTATAACTGTCTTTGATGAACTTACGTTTTGGTAATTAGGAATAATAATCTCTGATTTCTTTTCTAATCCTACTCTTAGTTTAATTCGATATTTTGCAGGGTGGCGTCTTGAGTCTATACTCTTACGGATAATCTCATATACTCCAATCTCTTCTTCCTTTAGTTGAGATGCCTCCATTATAGCTCTCTTTAATTTGTTTGGATTTTGAAATGATTCAGGACTAATGCTAATTTCTATTTCTTTTGTCATAACACTTGGTTTATTTATTTAATTTCTATATTTATATTCTCCCAAAAATCTGGGAAGGATTTCTTTACACATTCTGGATTATCAACACTAATCTCTTTATCCATTAGTTTAAGTAATCCAAAAGCCATAGCAACCCTATGGTCGTTATAGCTATTTATTTCTTTTGTATTTATTTCTTTTCTTTTCTTAGATATAATCAGAGAATCTTCTTCTTCAATAGTTTCAAATCCAAGATTATTTAGATTAAATATTGCTGCCTCAATTCTATTGCTTTCCTTATGCTTTAGGGTTGAGGTGTTTTTAAATACAATTCTTCTTTTGCTTAAAGCTCCGCAAACTGCTAAGGGAAGAAATAGGTCAGGGCAGTTTCCTATATTAAATTCTAAATCCTCAATACTTGTTTCTTGCTTGGGAATTAGTATTCCCCCATCTTGATTAAAAATTGTCTCAATCCCAAAATAAGAGAAATACTCCTTAGATATTGAATCTCCTTGAATGCTATTAGGTTTTAGATTAGGAATAAATACTTCTTCTTTAGTAATATAAGCTAACTCATACCCAAAACTTGCAGAAGACCAATCAGCCTCAATAATAATATCCTTAAGATTGTATTCCCTTGGCTCTACCCTTATCTTATTATCTTTAAATTCAATATCTATCCCCATTTCCCTAATCAATTCCACACTCATTTCTATATATGGCAAAGATATATTGCTGCCTGATAGGTTAAATATTGAGGTTTTTGAGAATTTTGGGGCAATTAATAATAGAGAAGTTAGAAACTGAGAGCTTAGATTAGTATCTATATCAATTTCTCCACCGTTTATCTCTCCACTTGAGCAAATCTCTATTGGCAAATAGCCTTCTCTCTCAAGACAATTTATTCCTACTCCAAGTTTATTTAGAGTTTCGATTAGGGGTTTCATAGGTCTTTGTCTTAGTCTCTGACTCCCATCTACTATATATTCTCCCTTGGTAATAGAAAGCAAACCTATAATAAATCTTGATACAGTTCCGGCATTATAGCAGTAAAAACGATTTGTATTTCCTTGATTTAATTCCCCAATTAGCCTTTGCATAAGTAGAGTATCTTCAGCCGTGGAAAGGTTGATTAGCCTTCCTACTTTATTCTTGCTTAATTGCTCTATAATTAATAACCTATTGCTAATACTTTTGGAGCTTGGAACAGAGAATCTCCTCATTATAGCTTTATATTAAACTCGTTAATCTTCCTATATAAGGTTCTTTCCGATATTCCCAACTCACTGGCAGCCTTGCTTCTCTTTCCGTCAGCTCGTTTCAAGGCTGCAATAATTGCTTTTTTTTCCAAATCAACCAAGGTAAGAGGTTTCTCATCCACTTCGTCATATTCATTCTCAATTATAAGGTCTTCATCCTCATCTTTAACTATTTCATCTTTAGAATTAGTAAGAATAATCTTATTATTTGAGGAAGAAATTAGGTAAGGATTAGTCTCTTGATTCCCAATTAAGGTTTTAATAATTGATTTTAACTCGTCTAATTCGTTTTGTATCTTACTTATTTGTTGCTTATTGCTAAGTATAGTTAGGATTAGCTCTCTTTGAGAATAATCTTCTCCAAAACTATTGCTCTCAATAACCATTGGAAGATTATTGATAGGAGGGATATAGGTCTTTAGGGTTTCAAGGCTAATCTCTTTATTAGTTTCAATTATAGAGATTTGATCTGTTATATTTTTTAGCTGTCTTATATTTCCCTGCCAAAAATAATTCATAAGGTAATGCCTTGCCTCGTTGGTTAAGGTTATTGTTGGCATCTTATATCTTTCAGCCTGCTCTATGGCAAAGCGTCTAAATAGAAGGTATATATCATCTTTTCTTTCCCTTAGTGGAGGTACGATTATAGATATTTGACTTAGTCTATAATAAAGGTCTTCTCTGAATTTACCTTTTCGAATTGCTTCTAAAAGGTTTACATTTGTTGCGGCAACTATCCTAACATCTGTCTTCAAGGGCTTGGATGAACCCACAGGAATATATTCTCCGCTTTCCAAAACCCTAAGAAGTTTTGCCTGCATCTCCATTGGCAATTCCCCAACCTCATCTAAAAAAAGAGTCCCCTTGTCTGCTTCCTGGAAATATCCCTTACGGTCACGGTCTGCTGAGGTAAAGCTACCTTTAACGTGACCAAATAATTCGCTTTCTATGGTTCCGCTTGGCAAGGCA
>Ga0265295_1009269_pt1 | contig 10580 bp, 8 predicted proteins | sample Munlansysbiofilm_FD_192503 | JGI IMG/M metagenome (GOLD analysis project Ga0265295, IMG submission 192503) | Leachate microbial communities from a municipal landfill in Southern Ontario, Canada - Methane capture system biofilm | ecosystem: Engineered > Solid waste > Landfill > Unclassified ... | reverse complement strand
GATCTGCCGTCGCTTTTCGCTCTACTCCTAAAACTTTATAATAGTCTTTATACTCCATATCAGCAGCCTACCTCAAATCCTGTGCCAGTTGAATAATAAGCCATAAGCTGCCACTTTGACAAATTTTCATCCAAAAATTGAAGCTGTTTTTATCATTCATTTGAAGGATATTATCAATATCTCTTCACTTCAAAACTAGAAACAGCGGCATCGATATCAATAAAAATTTGCTGACTTCCAGCTGCAAAATCCGGTGTTTCATAATTGCCATTTTCGAGGTTCTCAAAACCCTTAAAGCTTTTGCTTGAAAGCACTGTAGAGCTAAGGATGCGGCAGGCTGCTGTGACTGGTATTCTGATGACAATAGCCGATGCCGCAGCATCAATTTTGATATGAGTTGCAAGCGCTTGTTCACCCAGTTTGATGTTAATGGCGGCTGCACCACCATCAAGGTCAATTTCAGCAACCTGAAAAGGACTCAGATCAAAATTCAGCTCGGCAGCACCAACATCCAAATCAAAACTCCATTGAGGGTTGGTATTCAGCATCATATCAAAATGTGTCGTTTTGTTATTTCTGAATTTTACAGCAGCATCTCGCTGGCTAATCACAACACGACTTTCGCCATCAAGCTCTTCTACCCTAAAGTTGTATGCCATTTTACTGCCGCGCTTTTCGGCACGAATTAGATCGCCGGTGGTGCCATCGAGGCGATATACACCAGCCGCTGCTTCCAACTCCAGCACAGCTTTCTGAATTTCATCGGTGTAGGCGTAGCTAAAAGTTTGAGATACGATAGAGTCTTTAATCACCTCATCATCACTATCGTACGAATAATCGTAAGTGGTGGTTCTGCCCGTTCTGCCATCAGCTTGTTGCGCGTACATATACACACCCAAACCGCCAACCAGCACTGCAAGGGTGACTTTAAAAAATGCTTTTACGGGTAAAATGGAAACGCCCCAAAGTATGATAAGTATAGGCCAGAGCCTGCCCAAAAGTCGCCACTCAAACTCGAAAATATCAAGCCGGTCAAATAAGAAAAGTGTACCAAGGGTGATCAATAAGATTCCCCAAAAAACATTTTGATGTTTCATGCCATTAATTTTTATTTGTTTGATGATGAGTTAATTATCATTAACACTTCATCCGCTATTTCATTTTCTTAGTAGATTGATACAATACCAGAATGCCTATTACAATAAGTCCTACAGGCCAAAAATCCAACATATTGATCCGAGGAATAAAGCCACCAATCAAAAACAACGCACCAACAGATATCAGCGTGATGCCAATAACCAGCTGCGCCTTTCCGCCTTGATCTGCCGAATAAACCGGCTCTTTTTCAAAAACATTAGTCGTGGGATTACTGTCGTCAGTTACATAATTACCCTCCGGCAGTATAGCCCAAAGCACAATATACACGATTACGCCACCAAAGGCAAAAACTGCCAGCAGCACAAAAAATAGGCGTACCAATGTTGGATCCAAATTAAGGTTGTCGGCCAGGCCACTGCACACGCCTGCAATAACTTTATTTTTTGGATTACGTTTTAAACCTGTTTTCATAACAACTCAAATTTGGTTGATAATTTATCTGCATGCATACAAAAGTCGTGGATTTTTTTGAAAGCTAATCGTATTGTTCCGAGTTTTTTTTTCAAATCAGGCAATAAAGGCAGCAAACGAAGCAGTTAAAGCCTAAATTAGAAATATAAAAATTCACAAAAATATTAGGAGCATGCGTAAAACTTATTGTTAATAAATAAACAGTAAAAAAAATTAGAAGAAAGTATAAATTAAGTGGTTAGCTGTTTAAAAAGACTTGACCCTGACGAAGATTTTTGTATTTTTACGTTCCCAAATTAATAGGATTGACACCATTTTATTTTGCGGGATAGTTTTATTGCTTTCAGCCTGATATAGAGGACTTAAAATAGTTTTTTATTGCCATATACAGTAAAAAAATTAGAAAAGGCAAAACAGCGTTGAAAGTAGTTTGTTATCAAACTATGTATATTTTAACATTATAATCAGAGAAAAACATGACAAAAATTAAAGTTGCTCATCCGATTGTGGAACTTGACGGAGACGAAATGACACGCGTAATCTGGTCATTTATCAAAGAAAAACTCATCTTGCCTTATCTCGATCTGGACATAAAATATTTTGACCTGGGAATGGAACACCGCGACAGCACCAACGATCAGGTTACTGTTGACGCAGCTAATGCCATCAAAAAGTACAATGTGGGTATCAAATGCGCCACCATCACTCCCGACGAAAAACGTGTGGACGAGTTTGGTCTAAAAGCCATGTACCGCTCACCAAACGGCACTATTAGAAATATTTTAGATGGAACGGTTTTCCGCGAACCCATCATGATCAACAATATCCCACGACTTGTTCCCGGCTGGAAACACCCAATTGTCATTGGCCGTCATGCTTTTGGAGATCAATACCGCGCCACCGATTTCGTAACCAAAGGAAAAGGCGCACTCACCATTACTTTCACACCCGAAGATGGCAGCGAACCACAGGAATATAAGGTTTATGATTTTGAGGGCGACGGCGTAGCAATGGCTATGTTTAATACCGACGAATCCATCAAAGGCTTTGCCCATAGCTGCTTTAATATGGCTTTGCAAAAAGGCTGGCCGCTTTATTTGTCAACCAAAAATACCATCCTGAAGAAATACGACGGTAGGTTTAAAGATATCTTTGAAGAAATTTATCAAAACGATTACAAAGCACTTTTTGATGCCAAAGGCATTATATACGAGCATCGACTGATTGACGATATGGTTGCCGCTGCCCTGAAATGGAGCGGTAAATTTGTGTGGGCCTGTAAAAACTACGATGGCGATGTGCAGTCGGACACCCTGGCTCAGGGCTTTGGCTCCTTAGGTCTGATGACCAGCGTTTTAGTGACACCTGATGGCAAAACTATGGAAGCAGAAGCCGCCCACGGCACCGTTACACGCCACTTCCGCGAGCATCAAAAAGGCAATCCTACATCGACCAATCCTATTGCCTCTATTTTTGCCTGGACGCGTGGATTGGCACATCGTGGAAAACTGGATAACAACCAGGAGCTTATCGACTTCTGCCACACCCTGGAAGCGGTTTGTATTGAGACAGTAGAATCGGGCAAGATGACTAAAGACCTGGCATTGCTGATCCACGAAAACAATTTAAAGCCAGAGCATTACCTTTACACCCTCGATTTCCTCAATGCCATTAATGATAGGCTTCAAGAAAAAATAATCAGTAAAAATAAACCCTAACACTATGTCTAATCTAAAAGAAGTTTTAAGAGAAAAAATAAACCAGCACCGCCCGCGTACCGAGAGACTAAACGATGAGTTTGGTGATTTTGTAGTTGATAAAGTTACGATTGGACAAATTTTGGGCGGAATGCGTGGCATAAAATGTCTGGTAACCGACATTTCTTATCTTGATCCCAACGAGGGAATACGCTATAGAGGATACACCCTACCCGAAGTTTTTGAGAAACTACCCAGAGGCAAAGGAGCAGAAATGCCTTATGTGGAGGGTTTGTTTTACCTTTTACTTACCGGCGATCTGCCTACTTTAAGTCAGGTTGACGATTTGATTGATGAGTTTTCCAAACGACGCATTGTGCCGCGTTACGTGTATGAAGTAATTGATGCATGGCCTTGTTGCAGCAACCCGATGTCAATTTTCAGCTCTGCAATCCTGGCCATGTCGCGCGAATCATTTATGGCCAAGAAGTATAAAGCCGGTATCAATAAAATGGATTTGTGGGAGCCGATGTACGAGGATTCATTGAATATGCTGGCCAAACTCCCGGAAATTGCAACCTATATATACGCGAAGTTGTACCGCGACGGAAAACGTATCGTTGGTAATCCTGACCTTGACGTAGGGGCGAATTTTGCGCACATGATGGGCAAACCAAAACCTTATGATGATGTGGCACGAATGCACTTTATCATTCACGCCGACCACGAAAGCGGTAACGTGAGTGCACACACCGCACACTTGGTTGCCAGCTCATTGTCAGATGTTTACCTGTCAACTTCCGCCATGATTAACGGTCTTGCCGGTCCGCTTCACGGATTAGCAAATCAGGAAGTGCTGCGCTGGTTACAGGATTTGATGGATAAAATGGGCGGCGAAACACCTACCGAAAGCGAGATGAAACAGTACGTTTGGGATACGCTGCATAGCGGCCAGGTGATTCCCGGTTTCGGACACGCCGTATTGCGTAAAACCGACCCCCGTTACACCATTCAGCGCGAGTTTAGCCTGAAACATATCCCGGACGATCCAATCTTTAAATATGTTGACCTGCTCTATAAAGTGGTGCCGCCAATCCTCCTGGAACAAGGCAAAGCCAAAAACCCCTGGCCCAACGTGGATGCACAATCCGGCGTTATTCAGTGGCATTACGGCTTAACAGAATACGACTTTTATACCGTGTTGTTCGGTATTGGAAGAGCGATTGGTATCACAGCTAACTTGATATGGGACAGAGCTTTACTCTATCCACTGGAACGACCGAAATCGCTTACCACAGATATGCTGGAAGAAATTGTGGGAATAAAGCCAAAAGCAGAGCAATAGGACTAAGGATCTGTTCCGGAATAATTTACCCGCTTTATAGGCAGTTATTCCGGAGCAGAACCTTAATTATGTTTGTTGACCCCTTACCTATTTTATTATTGTCATTCTCCGTGCATCAGTCGTTTGCCCGTTTATGCTGATTGAATAAAAGTATATGCCACCTTTTAATTCACTTCCATTAAATTTAATAAGGTGAGTTATCTCCGGGTACAATCAGGTCATAATCAACGGATAGTGTGGTTTGGGTGTTGTTTGCAATGGGAACATCAATTTCCGCACAAGCCAGTTCAAACTCCTCGCCCCAGCGGTGATCGATTATTGAAAAGTTTTTAATGAGGCCATTTGTCGGAATGCCATTTTCATTTTCATCTACGATAAAAAATATTTTACCCACATCTTCATTTTGATACCAATGACCAAAGTCTAAACCAACTTCAATAGGCCCGCTATATGCACCCCTCATTTGATTTGCACCTCCCTGGTATTTGAATGATTTATAAAATGTTGAATTTATTGGTTCTGTTTGATTTGCATTTTGGGCATAACCTACTTTGAATCCCAGTTTATTTCGTTCCGGGTATTCAACGCTTGCTTTTATTGTCAAGGAAGGTTCTTGTGCATTTTGAACATGGCATATATATGCTCGTTTGTTTATTTGCAAACCTGAAGCCATTAGTTTATAAGGTATATAAATGTAACCTGCATCTCCAAAAGTGTTAGGATTCCAGCTATTAACAACCTTAAAAGCACCTTTTTCGCATTCTGACAGCTCTATAACACCGTTATTATCAAAATCTTCATTAGTAAAGACACCATCCCCATTGATGTCAAAACATTCTACTTCATCATTGTAACCTACAATGGTTAACGCATGTCCTCCTGAACTACCCCATTGAGAAACATAGTGTTTACCTGCTTCAGATGTACCTGGGGGAAAAGTATTGTGTATTGTCCAGCCATTAACATAAACAGAAATAATAGCAAGTCCTCCATTATCCTCACCTAAATTATGGTCAGCAATCCAATGCTTAAGTAAACCTATGCTTTCATAAGAATTCCCCCATGTAATATTTTCGTATCCACTGATTTTATTTTGCATTCCGCTTAAATAATTATTGTAGCTATTCATCCAATACAAATATTTACTTGGATTACTCCAATCTATGGCAGGGTCAACATATACTTCATAAGAAGGGCATCCATTATCTTTAAGTATCATAAACCCACTTTTATAAAATGTTTCAGATTGTCCGTTTCCACCATTTAAAAAATTATAAGAATAGAAAGGATGGTATAGATTTGTCAAGTCATCTATCCCGTTTCCAGCTTGCACACCTCGTAGGCGATTAACTTCATAGCCAAATGAATACCATAGTTCAGCAACCTGAACACATGAACCACTGTTTCTTTGATTAAAAACAGGGGGCATGTAAATCAGTTGCGAGTTGTCAACAACTGTTGGCAACTCTGCTGCTGCAGACTCTGGTCTTAAGGCCATAAATGGCACGGTAGCTTCAATTTCTGGAGGGGTTATAATCCCATCACCTCCAATAAATGGCTCCCCGTTAGGGTCTGGGTTTACGTTTACAACTTGGGCACTCAAATGCATGGCAAATATTGCACAAGCAAACAAGTTATACACTTTTTTGTTTTTCATAATTGATCGATTTTAAGGTTAAAAGTTTATTTATTTTATAATAATCCGTTGGGTTATTTCATGATTTTCAAACGAGAGAAAAACTAAATAGAAACCTGAAGACAAATCACCAAGATCCAAAACCAAGTGATCATTTATAATGCCTACTGTTTTGGTTCTTATTTTGACACCCAGGCTGTTGTATATTTTAATTTTAACCAAAACAGGATTTCCATAACTATTAAATCCACTGACATTTAATGAATTGGTAACGGGGTTAGGGTAAAGATTCAAAGGAATAGGATTAAATTCTGGAATCGAAACAGTTGGGTTTATACTTTTAGCCAAAAAGTTTGACAAAAAGGTAGTAGTTAAATAAATAAATCCGTGATTGTCAATTGATAGTTGTCCCATCGGACCTTCCGGAAGCCCTTCATTAATAAATTCAAATGTTCTCCCATTATCGAGTGACCTGATTACTCCATTCGGCATCGAACTGCTAAAATAAATATGGTCTTCACTGTTTATAACAACATCTGGAACTTGTGAAAATTGATCTAATTCATCCCACTCTTCTTCTCCATTTCTCAGTACATAAAAACCAGAAGAGGCAGAACCAGATAAATATCCCCACGAACCGGCAAACAAATCGTTTGAACTATTCATTGCCAATGATGTAATCATATAATTAAACAAGCCTATGAATTTCCAATTTTCGCCCCCATCTCCTGATTTATATACTCCACCCATATTTTCAAAATACCCAGTAAGGCTTATGAATAATTCTCCTGTATTTGATTTTAGAATATCCGTTACATATTCGCTTGCATTGTTTGTAGCAAATACTAATTCCCATGTTTGTCCATTATCCGTTGAACGAATAACAGCAGCTCCTCCCATCCAGATACTGACAAAAATTGTGTCACCAAGTGGCAATATATGTACAATATTGCCGTAAACACCAATCTCTGGAAGAATACTAACCCATGTTTCTCCATTGTCTATGGATCGGAATAATCCTCCATATTGGGGAGATTGACTAGATCCAGCGTAAATATCCCCATTACTATTTATCGCCATTGCTCGGAAAATGTGTTCAGGCATTCCAAGAAATTCCCACATTTGGCCTGAATCGGATGAGCGATATATCCCACCCGTACCACCATTTTTGCCTGCACCTATAAATATATCAGATTGAGTGTTAATAGCAATTGATAGAATATTTGTACTATCAGGGAAATAAAGTTCCTCCCAAAAATCCTGTGAGAATAATGAAGTTGTAAAACCAATTAAAAAAACAAGTAGTGCTATTTTTATTCCCGCTTTCATTTGTGCTGTGTATTTAGGTGTAAATATAGTGTTTTTTTGTTTGGAATTTGCGTTTGAAAACCTACCTGACAGCTCATCATCTCCGATAAAAAAAAGCATAATCTGGGTTGGTCATCAGGATTTTGGTTAGCCACCCGGACATTCAACTACAACGAAAATGAGCCTATTGCCGACTTATTAACTTTTTCATAATCAGTGCGCCTATCTTATTTTTTTTTACAGCACAGCATGTTCAAGGCAAATAATCAGCCTCATTTATTCGTTTATGAAAGTGTGCCAAGAATCAAAGCAGTACTTTTATCCTTTTTAAAATTATATAGCATGGTAAAAAATACAGGGATTACTCTCAAAGCAAGGAAAAGAGGTTTTCATTTGGTAACCCACGAAATTTTGGAAGCTTTGGGCGAGCTGCCGGCAGAAGGTGTTTTGCAGCTATTTATGCGACATACCTCGGCGGGACTGCTCATCAATGAAAGTGCCGATCCCGATGTGCGCCACGACCTGGAGTTGTATTTAGATCAGATCGTGCCAGAAAACGCGCCCTATTTTAAACATATCATGGAGGGCGCTGACGATATGCCGGCGCATATTAAAACAGCACTGACCGGCATCAGCTTGTCAATACCAATTATGAACGGGAAACTTGCGCTGGGAACCTGGCAGGGGATTTACCTCTGTGAGTTTAGAAATTATGGTGGAAGCAGGAATATTGTGGCAAGTGTTATCAGTTAAGTTAATGGGTTCACGGGTTCACGGGTTGATATGGTTTGACTGGCGATTGGTATTTTTCTCCCGCTGATCTCGCTGATTTTCGCTAATTCTTTTTCTGCGGTAATCTGCGCAAACTTATCCAGTAGCGAACACTATTTATCCACCGTCCATAAAGCATTCACGAACCATTTCCGCTGATCGAAAAAATATTTTTGTTGTTTAAAACCTGATTCGTGTGCAAGTGCCTCAATCATAGAGAGGTCATATTTCCGAGAGCGTTCCATAAAAATGGATTCATCAAACTGAAAATCAATGCTTTCATTCAATACTCCAAGTTTTACTTTATGTGCCTTTTTACTGATCAAAAAGCTTTTTGCAAGACCCGTATTGGTATCGTAAGTTTCTTTGTGATAAAAATTATCCAGCTGAAAATCAGCATCCAGCTCACGATTAATGCGACTTAGCAAGTTTAAATTAAAAGCGGCGGTATATCCATGAGGATCGTTATAAGCCAGAAGTATGGTGTTGGCATCTTTTTTCAAGTCAAAACCAATCAGCAGTTGATCGCCCGGCCGCAGAACCTGTTGCAGCTTTGTCAGAAATTCTATCGATTTGAGCTCACTGAAATTTCCGATTGTAGAACCCAAAAACAAGACGATTTTGCGTTTTGAGCCGTTGATACCTGCCAGCAACTCAAAGTAATCCCCCACCCGACCGTCAAGCTGTAAGGCGGGCAATTTTTGTTTCAAATCTTGTTGTAATCCTTTTACCGCTTCTTGTGAAATATCGATGGGAACGTATTTAAAATCAGTATTTTGACTAACCAAATATTCAAGTAACACCTTGGTTTTTAGCCCATCTCCTGCGCCTAACTCGATCAATTCAAAACCAGCCTTGCCAGTATTAAAAGCCGCTGAAATAGCTGCTGCTGACTGCTCAAAAATCTCCAGCTCACAATCGGTGAGGTAATACTCGGGCATACGCATAATCTTTGCAAAAAGCTCAGAGCCACGGCTATCATAAAAATATTTTGACAAAAGCTGCTTTGGTGTCGATTTCAAGCCACGAAGGACATCATCGGCAAAGGCAGGCTCAATAACTCTTGGATACATAGCAATTGTTTTTAAGTTTAAAGCTGATATAACATGATTTCTGTTTAGCCGGGAATTCCTGTTTCAAAAGGATTTTTCGGGTCGTTACTCCATTCAAACCAGCCACCGTCATATACCGAAACGCGCGGCCAGCCCATCAGCCAGGCATTAAACCAGGCCTCGCTGCCACGCCAGCCTGTGCCGCAATAGAACGCGAGGTGTTTATCAGGAGTGAGGCCATTGCTGCGCCAAATCTCGGCAATCTCGTTAAAATCGCGTGTTGTATGATCTTCGTTGCGGTAGTTTTCCATGTGGTAGGCATCGCTGCCGCAGTCGGCAAAAATTGCCCCGGGAATCCGGCCCTTGGCTTTTATATAATTGTAGCCACTCACCTCGCCAATATACTCGGGCCAGCTACGCACACAAACCAGCTCTGCATCAGCAGTCGCCAGCATTTGTTTGGCTTCGGGCGTGTCAACCGCTAAGCGCGGATTGGAAGGAATTTCAGCACCAAATTCGGAAATCGGCTGCTTTGGCTCATCCACTATTGAAACCTCAAAACCTGCATCCTGCCACGATTGAAAACCGCCGTTCAGAATACGTACATCTTTCACACCGGCATACAGCATGATAAAAGCATTTCTGACAGCTCCAATATCGCCTGCCGCGCTTCCCGGAAACTCATCATCATTGTCGGGAGACATATATTTTCCATAGAGAATCACCGTGGTATCAGCACTTATACCATGATCCTGAAGTGCTTTCCGAAGTTCCTCAGGGCTTCGTCTGTTCCAGGTTTCGGGCGCTTCCAGGGCAAGTGTGTCCATATCGATTGCTCCCGGAATATGACCACTCAAATAGGCATCGCGGTTGCGGTAATGGCTGTGGACAAGCACAAAATTATCGTTTTCGTAATGCATGGGTTTGCCACCGCTGATAAGTTGATTCAGCCAGTCAGCCGAAACCAAATGCTTGTAGCGCGACAATTTCCCCATCGGAAGTTGATCATCGTTTACCCATTCATCTAAAAAGTGGGGATAAATAACAACATCGGGATAGCCGGATGCTAAAAAACGCTCAGCTACTGCTGTTGCTTCAGTTTCGGAATAGCTATAAACGATAACTTTATGCTGAGGCAAAATCTGTTTATGTCGCACAATTTCGATCCAGTCGATATAGTTGAGCCATTTGGCCGGAAGACT
>Ga0265295_1009268_pt1 | contig 10582 bp, 5 predicted proteins | sample Munlansysbiofilm_FD_192503 | JGI IMG/M metagenome (GOLD analysis project Ga0265295, IMG submission 192503) | Leachate microbial communities from a municipal landfill in Southern Ontario, Canada - Methane capture system biofilm | ecosystem: Engineered > Solid waste > Landfill > Unclassified ... | reverse complement strand
GCTATATTGTTCGAATCGGTTTACGGCCGGGCCATTTTGCCGATATTCAAGACCGAGCACGCCAAGGAGAGGCCGCGAATTTCTATTGGAGCCGGTGAACCGGGCGTTACACACGGTCAATAAGATTCAGTTACTTGCCGCCGGTTGACAAAGCGAAATAATGGTACAAATGGGGTGAGGGCCGGTTACTTCCGTCTCACCCCTCATCCCTCCACCGCTTTCGCCACTCTTGTTTCAAACCAGCTGCTTTCAAATCACCCGCAGCCATTCTCTCAGCAGGCCCGTGGGTTGCTCACGCCTGTCACACGAGCCTACGCTGCCAGATCCATAGGACAGTCATTATTCATGGATCAATACAAGCGAATACCGCAGTGCGGACAGTGCCCGTGATCACCGGATTTTCGATAGGAAGACCGGGAATGGGCGGCAATGGTCAGGTTGCACTTGGGGCACCGGTTCAGCTGGAAGCCCATCAGCGCAAAAAAAATACTCGATACAAACTGGGAAGCCCCAATGGCTGTCCATTGTGAATGCTCAATTCCCAGAAGTGTGGGAAACTGGTCGGTAAGCCCGAATATACACACACTCGCAATGAGCAATACCATTGAAAAAATAAAATTCTGAAACATAGACTTTCTGCGGCGCTTAAATTCCAGCACCACTTGTTTTCCAGCAGTTTGCATGCAGCCCTCCATCGATTCGAAACTTCCCCGTTCCGGGGACCATCATCCAGTTGACCGGTGCGGTCCGGCACGGACACACCAATCCGCCTGCAAGCACCGACTGCCTAAAATAACTTCTGCGTCTACCATGTACTTCCGGGCATAATGACAATCAAAAAGCCGATGCACGAACAGAGCCGTAACATGAGATCCTGTATACGCTTTGCTCGCCCCCCAAGGCGGTTTCGATTCTGATTCTAGCACATACCATGAATAAAAAAAGGGCAAAATTTCGGAAAACCGGCTTGCCGTCCACATTTGAAGCTCACATCGATTTTGCAGACCCAAAATCCTCCAATGCAGACTCGCTCGCGGCGGATGGAGATATTGAATGCCAGTGTTTGGTCGGCGGCCGCGTCGGGCTGAGAGCCGTTCACGAAACCTCAGGCCGGATTCAGAAGTCTTCACGCGAGGTGCTGGAAGGAAAGCAGAGAAAACGTTAAGGGGTGGCACGCACCCCTTAACGGAGATATGTCTAAGACCAGCTTTTATTATGCTCTTCGGTCTTCCATGCTGAAGAGCTTTCGTTCGCGCTCGCCCATGATGCCGAGGGCTTCGCGTTTCTTGTCGATGTGGGCGATCATCTTCTGGGCCATCTCGTGGGGATCGAGTGCAAAGTCCCATTTGCCAAGGCCCTGCATCTCCTCGAGGCCGTTGAAGAGCAGGTCGTGGAACTTCGTTCCCTCAACCGAGGGGAAGGTCACGCCAAAGATCGTGTAGACCCCCGAGGCCACAAAGTAGTGGCCGATGCTGATCGCCTTCTCGCTCATGTACTCCGGGGCCGCCCCGGCAACCGGAAGATCGGCGATGCTCTCGCCAAGCCCCCCGATGCGAACCATCTCGGCACAGGCAATGAGGATGCGGCTGTTGTCCACACACGAGCCCAGGCTCAAGACCGGCGGCATGCCGACCGTCTCGCAGACCTCCTGGAGCCCCTCTCCCGCGAGCACGGCCGCATCGGGCTTCATCAGACCCGCCTTGGCGAGCGAGATCTGCGAACACCCGGTCTGGACCACGAGCACGTTGTTTTTGATGAGCTCTTTGACCAGCTCCACGTGCACGTAGTCGTGCTTGACCCTCGGGTTGGTGCAGCCCACCACGCCCGCAACGCCCCGGATGCGCCCGTTGATGATGTTGTCGTTTAGGGGCGTGTACGAGCCCCGGAACGTCCCGCCCAGCATGTAGTTGACGTACTCGTGCGAGAACCCGTGGATCCCGAGATCCCTTCGCTGCGGGATCACGATCCGGGCCGGACGGTTCTTGAACCGCTCGATCGCCATCGACACCACCTTGTCCGTGCACTCCCGCGGGGTGTGCTCGTGGAACTCGATGTGCTGCGCCCCGTCGATCTTCGCTCGCGGGTTGGTCGTGAAAAATTTGGTGCCGTAGCACTCGGAGAGCTTCGAGAGCGACTGCATGATGCACTGGACGTCCACGGCCATCGCATCGACCGCCCCCGTTGCGATCACCGGCTCGGTGCTCAGGAAGTTGCCCGCATGGGGAACCCCGTGGCGGCCCAAAACCTCGGCTCCCGAACAGCACATCCCCAGAAGCTGAATCCCCGCCGCCCCGGCTGCCTTCGCCCTCTCGACGTTGGCCGGATCGTTTGCCGCCGCGATCATCGATTCAAAGAGATTGGGCTCATGGCCGTGGACGATGATGTTGACATGGTCCTCCTTGAGGTAGCCCATGTTCACGCCCGCAACCAGAGGCCTCGGCGTGCCAAAGAGGATGTCCGAGATCTCGGTGGCGACCATCGAGCCGCCCCAGCCGTCCGCAAGCGCCGTCCTCGAGCACTGCTTGACGATGTTCTCGTAGTCCTGGTCCACGCCCATGTGGGTGCGGTGCATGATCTCCATGATCTCGCGCATCGCCCCCCGGGGCACGATCCCGAGCTTTCGCCACTGCTCGAGCGTTTTGGCCGGAACCCGGCTCGCAAACGGGATCTCCCCCTCGACCTGCGTGTAGGTCCGCTCGAGCTCCTCGTAGAGGTCCTTGGCGATCTCCTTGGTCTCCCGGCCCACCACCTCGATGCCGATGCTCGAGGCCACGTTCCTCAGCTTCTCCTCGTCTTTGATCTGGTAGTCTTCAATCCTCCCGTTGACCACCTCGCGGAAGACATCGAGCATGCTCATCCCGTGGTCCGTGTGGGCCGAACACCCGCTCGCCACCATCCGCGCAAAGTTTCTTGCGGCGATCGTATCGATCGTGGCCCCGCAGATGCCCACCTTCGCATACGGGTCCTTCGAGTTCAACCGGCACGGGCCCATGAAGCAGTGCTTGCAGCAGGCCGAATCGGCGCCTATCGGGCACGGCTTCATCTCGGCCGCACGGTTGAACGCCGTCTCCACCCCATCCTCTGCTGCCTTCTGCAGCATCTGGATCGTCGCCTCACAGATCGTCACGTCCCGAAAATTGATCGGCTTGGATTTCTTCTCTTTCTCTTCTGCCATAATTACACCTCATCTCCCCTTCTTGGGGTTATTTACTGATCAACATGCTTCAAACGATGAAGCTCTTTCCGCGAAGAATCTGCCTGCACGCACCAGGTTACATCATCTTCTGAATGAATCCCTTGACCAGCTTCACCGATTCCGGATGGCGCAACACCACAACATCGGCACCGGCCACCAGCAGGTCCACCGCCGTAACCGCTTCCATCAGGACGCCGCGCTTATCCGGGTCGCCCAGCTCGGGGGCCTCTTCGGCACTCAGATTGGCTTCCTTCGATTTCCAGACTTCATTGCCGATGTTTGCAATAATCGGCTGCTGCAGCTTTTCGTCTTCCTGAGTCAAAGCGGCCTGGGAAATTCGTTCTATAACGGAGTAGGTGTACTCCAACCCGTAGCCAAGACCTCCGGTGGTCGGATCGATCAAGATGTCTTTGTTCTGCACGCCAAGATTTCCAAGCAGGATGTTGAGCTGTTTGGCCAGATTGACATCGATCGGTGACGAAGCAACGACAAGGTGCTTATAACCCAAGCAGGCCGCTCCGATCTGCTTATAGTCACCCTCTTCCACAGGGGAGATCGACACTCGCTTTCCGGTACATTTCTCGGCCACCGCCCGCATGACTTCCACATCTTTTTCGTGGTTGGCCACACCCCAGACAATCACCGGAACATCGACCGCATCGACGACCTTTTTCACGACATCGGCCACCTCTTGCGCCAGCTTGTTATCAGCGTTGGGATCGGCACTCTTGGTCTGAACGACGATCATGTCCGCCCCGTACTCATCCACACACTTCTTTGCCCATGCAGCCGAATCGCCCAGGACACCCGCGAAAGGCGCTTTCGCCGCATCAGACCACTCCTCACTGGGGTCTTTGTCCCAAATCTCCATGGCCACTCTCGGGGGGTTCGGCATTTCACCTTCAAAGGCATGGAACGGATAAGCGCTTCTTCCACCTACGGTCACCGCCTTATCACCAACACCCAAGGTGACTTCCCTGATTTTGCCCGAATACACTTGCTTTGATGGTTGGAAAGCCAAGGCTAGGTCCTCCTTTCAAGTTTGTACTTTTTTTCATTTAAGTCCACCGGCCATTACCCGGACCCTTCGCTTCTCACACTCCGTGCGCTTGTGCGAAATCGCAAAACAACTCTCAGCCGCTCCAAACGCCCCAAGGTCCCGTTCTCTCTGTCACACCGCGGCTCACAAGCAACCGCTCATCCAAAGCCACCAGATTCAAAACACAGTTTGCATTACGCTGCTGTATATTTCGCAGTGAAACCATACGGTTTTCTTTTGGCCGCAATATGGTTCCATGAACACGCAACCGGCAACGGTTGGAGGTCGATGTCATGGGCAGGTTCGATAGCACAGGTGCACGCTCTCATCCGTTCAGAAAGTGAAAGCATTCTCTTGATAATAGGACTTTACCTCAATATCTGATTAATGCTGAATTGTCAACTCGTTTTCGGCACGTCGTTGCTTTTGCACAATACTAACGGATAGCATCCTCCGAGCAAGTGAGCATGCTCACTATCGATCATGGGTGGGATTCCGAGGATACGTGAAAAGAGGGCTTTTGAGCGGAAGCGCGCGGCTAGAGGTGTAATGGCAGGCTTCAAGGGATAAGGCACAATTCCGTCCGCCAACACGCCTTCGTCGCGGACAGGCAAGATCTGTCGAGAAGTCGTCCAGGTACATTCATCGAATCGCGGTTCTTCCGCGGTCTCGTGATATGCACTGCGGCTAGAAGCAGCTCGGAGCGATAAGCTGCTCTCTTGCCTGTTCCCTCGTCCTAACCACCGGATCGTATTTTTCTTCCCTTTGTACCCGCTCAACACGGATTCGATCATTCACCCAAAGCAGCCGGACGGTTTGATATGGATTCGAGAGGGCACTCTGCTGTAAGGGCAACCGGCGATATGTGAAATGCATCATGCGGCTTCTGGACCAATGGGAAGGATAGTATTTGAATGGATCGAATTCAAAGACTCCATCAAAGACCATCGAACGTACAATAACATGGCGAGGCGGTGAGACCACGGCCTTCTTGATTCGCTTTTCTATCTTCCTGCACGTTGATGGACTCAGGTTATTCCCCACTACTTGACTCGGGAATTCATCACCCGAAACGAATTTTCCGAAATTCCTCCGCACAGTCGCAAGGTCCTTCACCAAACGCCGGGCATCCCAGAAGTCAAGATCCGTGTAGATATGGAAATCGTATTGCGTCAGTGTCGGGTGGCAATAGACTACTCTGGCCATCGTCTTCCTCCCAGGGAGTATGATTGCGGCGTCCGGGATTACCCGCATCCGCATCCACACCCGCATTCATTATGATCAGCCTCAAGAGAAATCAACGCGACGTTTTTCAACCCATAGAACTCCAGTATGTGCTGAATCTCCTGCAGCGTTACACAGTTTATGAGTGTTTTCCTCACACCGGGGATGCGACGGCGATAGTTCTCCAGCGTCTCGCTAATCGATCTCATCGAGGTCGACACGAAAAGGGTATCGAGCTTCCGCTCTACATCAGGGTCACTCACGAGGCATAAAGGAAACCATCCCTCATCGGACTGCAGAACCCCCACGTGAAACATCCCATCTCTGTACAGTTCGAAGAAAGCCGCATTGCCGATAACCTGAATCATCTTTTCTCCTTACAACTCTTCAAAGAGTAGAGGGTTTGCTCTTAGCGCTCATATTATTAAACAAATTAACCGACGCCAAAAACCCTTTCAAGGGTACAAGAGGGACAAAACGCGAGTGTCGTGCCGTTCAGCTGAGGTCGATCAGGGCCGATCAAGAAGACCGGAGCCCATACTCCTAACGGAGTCTCATCCGGGTTGACAATGCGCCAACCTGGTTTTCACATTTGCCATTCCACCTGAGCCGGCCCTTCATACCGAAAAGTCTCCACCACTGTCAACCCGCTTGAGCTCGGTCGATATGTTCAGGCTTATTGTGTTCCGAAGCCGACCAGGGAACAAGTAGTTAAAACAGCTTTGGATATCAATTGATTATGGCAAATCCTGATCTTATTATTCGACCTGTCCCACAACTGGCGCACCTCTTGCCCACAATTTTATCAAGCCCTTGTAACATAGGGAGAGAGTCGTCGATTCCATTTCACCTTCTTACAACCTCCCTGAAGGAGTGCCTCGCTGCATCAGCCCCTTGCTTCAAATGGCGCGTGAACTGAGCCGATGGCTGCTTCTGTACTGACTGCTGCCAAAATGGGGCGATTCATGTTTGGGAGTGCCCGTGCACCGGTGCTCTTAGCGGTCGGGGATAAGCCCCGCCCCTACATTTTGGCAGAACCTGCAACCGTACCTCTTCGGTGAGCCTACAGCCCCTATGTCCTTGGTGAACCTGGAACCCGTAGGGGGACGGGCTTTATGCCCGCCCGCTCGATCAAGAAAAGGGCAAAAGAACCGCTCAATTCAGGATGTGTTTAACGTTGAGGCAACCGGAGCATTCTTGCAGGATTGGGGATGGGAAAAAAAGGGGGCGGCGGCGTCCTGCTCTCCCACGCGGTCTCCCGCGCAGTACCATCGGCGCTGAGGAGCTTAACGGCCGTGTTCGGGATGGGAACGGGTGTAGCCTCCTCGCCAAAGCCACCGCCCCTAAGGGGTATCGAAGGGGGGATGAGGGCCGAACAGGGGTTTTGGGGCAGGCGTTTGCGCTTTGGGGCCCCTTGGCTTGGGCCGCGCCGCCTTCTCGTCCTCTCTTTTTAAGGGAGGAAGGGGAGGAGATGGTCAAGCCGCACGGCCGATTAGGATCGGTTAGCTCAACGCATTGCTGCGCTTACACACCCGACCTATCCACCTCGTGGTCTACGAGGGGCCTTCAGCCCGGGGTCTCCCCCGGAGGGGAACTCTCATCTTGAGGGGGGCTTCCCGCTTAGATGCTTTCAGCGGTTATCCCTTCCGAACTTAGCTACCCAGCGATGCCCCTGGCGGGACAACTGGTACACCAGAGGTTCGTCCATCCCGGTCCTCTCGTACTAGGGACAGAGCCTCGCAAAGTTCCTGCGCCCACGGTAGATAGGGACCAAACTGTCTCACGACGTTTTAAACCCAGCTCACGTACCGCTTTAATCGGCGAACAGCCGAACCCTTGGGACCTGCTCCAGCCCCAGGATGCGATGAGCCGACATCGAGGTGCCAAACCTCCCCGTCGATGTGAACTCTTGGGGGAGATCAGCCTGTTATCCCCGGCGTACCTTTTATCCGTTGAGCGACGGCCTTTCCATTCAGAACCGCCGGATCACTAAGACCGACTTTCGTCCCTGATCGAGATGTCTCTCTCACAGTCAGGCTCCCTTGTGCCTTTACACTCTGCGGCTGGTTTCCAATCAGCCTGAGGGAACCTTCGCGCGCCTCCGTTACCCTTTGGGAGGCGACCGCCCCAGTCAAACTACCCACCAGGCACTGTCCCCGATGGGGATGAACCCATCCGGGTTAGAACTCTAGACGCATAAGGGTGGTATTTCAAGGGCGGCTCCACGAGAGCTGGCGCCCCCGCTTCGCAGCCTCCCACCTATCCTACACATACACGCCCAAAATCCAATGCCAAGCTGTAGTAAAGGTGCACGGGGTCTTTCCGTCTAGCCGCGGGTACTCGGTATCTGCACCGAGACTGCAATTTCACTGAGTCCCTGGTTGAGACAGCGCGGAAGTCGTTACGCCATTCGTGCAGGTCGGAACTTACCCGACAAGGAATTTCGCTACCTTAGGACCGTTATAGTTACGGCCGCCGTTTACTGGGGCTTCAGTTCAGTGCTTCTCCACCCCGAAGGGCGGATAACACCTCCCCTTAACCTTCCAGCACCGGGCAGGCGTCAGACCCTATACGTCGTCTTTCGACTTGGCAGAGTCCTGTGTTTTTAGTAAACAGTCGCTACCGCCTCTTCTCTGCAACCCCCCTCCGCTTCAAGAGCCATGTCTCTACACGTACACGGGGGCACACCTTCTCCCGAAGTTACGGTGTCATTTTGCCGAGTTCCTTAACCAGAGTTCTCTCACGCGCCTTAGGATTCTCTCCTCGCCTACCTGTGTCGGTTTGCGGTACGGTCACCTCGCCTGCTCGCTAGAGGCTTTTCTCGGTAGCCTGGGATCAACCACTTTGCGGGATTTCTCCCTCGTCATCGCCTCTCGGCGTTTCCAATTGGAGAGGCGGATTTGCCTGCCTCTCCCGCCTACCGGCTTGAACCGGGACAACCAACGCCCGGATGGCCTACCCTTCTACGTCCCCCCATCGCTCAAACGCACGCGCGGTGGTACAGGAATGTTGACCTGTTTCCCATCGGCTACGCCACACGGCCTCACCTTAGGGACCGACTGACCCTGGGCAGACGACCTTTACCCAGGAAACCTTAGGCTTACGGCGAGCGGGATTCTCACCCGCTTTATCGTTACTCATGTCAGCATAATCGCTTGCAGCCCCTCCAGCGCTCCTCGCCGGTGCGCCTTCAACGGCCACTGCAATGCTCCCCTACCCAATCCCTTCACAGGGATTGCCGCGGCTTCGGTATGAGGCTTTAGCCCCGTTACATCTTCGGCGCAGGACCACTCGACCAGTGAGCTGTTACGCTTTCTTTAAAGGGTGGCTGCTTCTAAGCCAACCTCCTGGTTGTCTGGGCGTTCCCACATCCTTTGCCACTTAGCCTCAACTTGGGGACCTTAGCCGGCGGTCTGGGCTCTTTCCCTCTCGTCCCCGGGACTTATCTCCCGAAGACTCACTCCCGAGTACGATACAGCGGCATTCGCAGTTTGGTTGGGTTTGGTAATCCGGTGAGACCCCTAGCCCATCCAGTGCTCTACCTCCGCTGTTCTTCACCTCGAGGCTGCACCTCAATGCATTTCGGGGAGAACCAGCTATCTCCAGGTTTGATTAGCCTTTCACTCCTATCCACAGCTCATCCCCTGAGTTTTCAACCTCAGTGGGTTCGGGCCTCCATCCCGTGTTACCGGGACTTCACCCTGGCCATGGATAGATCACCTGGTTTCGGGTCTACTCCCTGCGACTCATGCGCCCTCTTCGGACTCGCTTTCGCTGCGGCTCCGCCTCCCGGCTTAACCTCGCCACAGAGCGTAACTCGCTGACTCATTATGCAAAAGGCACGCGGTCAGACAGACCAAAGGCCCCAAAGAGCCTCCGATCACCGTCCTCCCACTGCTTGTAGGCAAATGGTTTCAGGTTCTATTTCACTCCCCTCCCGGGGTTCTTTTCACCTTTCCCTCACGGTACTCGTCCACTATCGGTCGCTGAGCCGTATTTAGCCTTGGAAGATGGTCCTCCCAGCTTCCCACGGGGTTCCACGTGCCCCGTGGTACTCAGGGTCACCCTCGAGAGTATCCTTCAAAGGTTTCGCATACGGGCCTCTCACCCTCTGCGGGGGACCTTTCCAGATCCTTTTGCTACCCCAAGGATGTCTCTCTTCTGTCGGGGCCCTACAACCCCCGCACCTTCCCGAAAGAGGGATGCGGGTTTGGGCTTCTCCGCCTTCGCTCGCCGCTACTGACGGAATCTCGTTTGATTTCTTCTCCTCCGGGTACTGAGATGTTTCAGTTCCCCGGGTTCGCCTCCAACCCCCAAAAGGGGACCGGATGAGAGGCTATTACGCCTCCCGGGTTCTCCCATTCGGACATCTCCGGATCAATGCCTGCTTAGCGGCTCCCCGAAGCTTTTCGCAGCTGACCACGTCCTTCATCGCCTCTCAGCGCCAAGGCATCCACCATTTGCCCTTCCTAGCTTGACCATCCCATGCGCCCCTTCCCGCTCCCTTAAAAACAGAAGACGGCTCAGCGCGCCCAGAACGCGTCCAAACCAGGACCCTAAAACGCTACTAAACGCTTACTACTTAACCCCTGTTCGGTTTTCAAAGAACACCCCGGGGGAGACCTCCCTCCCCCGAGTCCCACGTGTTGGGCGCCAAGCCCCAAAGCCCTCTCATGGCTTGGCGCCCAACATCTGGGACTCTCCACTCCCATGCCGGGCGCTCTAAAACAGTGGAGGTGAACGGGATCGAACCGATGACCTCCTGCGTGCAAGGCAGGCGCTCTCCCAGCTGAGCTACACCCCCGTTTTCGGGAATCGCCGACCGCGCCTCTCCCGCGGCCCTCGACCCCTCAAAGACCGCTCTGGTGGGCCTAGGAAGAGTTGAACTTCCGACCTCACGCTTATCAGGCGTGCGCTCTAACCGCATCTGAGCTATAGGCCCCCTGTGTGGCTTCCCTCCGGGATCGGCTCCCTCAAAACTAAACAGCGAGCGGTGCAACGGGATCGCTTCTTATCTTCTTTCCTTAGAAAGGAGGTGATCCAGCCGCAGGTTCCCCTACGGCTACCTTGTTACGACTTCACCCCAATTACCGACCACACCTTGGTACGCTGCCCCCCTTGAT
>Ga0265295_1009264_pt1 | contig 10585 bp, 7 predicted proteins | sample Munlansysbiofilm_FD_192503 | JGI IMG/M metagenome (GOLD analysis project Ga0265295, IMG submission 192503) | Leachate microbial communities from a municipal landfill in Southern Ontario, Canada - Methane capture system biofilm | ecosystem: Engineered > Solid waste > Landfill > Unclassified ... | reverse complement strand
GGAGCAAACCGTCTAGGAGGCAATTCTCTTTTGGAGATCATCTCCATGGGGCTTGTCGCAGGTGAAAATGCCGTAAATTATGAATCAAAAAGCGAGTTCAAAGAAAATAGCCAGCTAGCCAAAGATAGAGCTTTTATAAGTGCTGTATATAACAACTTTACAAACCAGATCGACTTTTATGAAAAACGGGAATTTTTAGGGAAAATTTTATACCACAACGCAGGAGTGATCAGAAACGATACCGGACTCAAAGGGGTTCTTGCTGCCCTGCGTCAAATGCAGCGTGAATTTACTTTTATGGGTATAAGCGACAAGAGTAAAGAGTTCAATACCAATCTGATAGATTTCATAGAGTTTGGCAATGCCCTAGAGGTTGCAGAGATGCTGCTTGTGGGTGCACTGCATAGAAATGAAAGCAGGGGCGCTCACTACAGAGAAGATTTCCCAAAACCTAACGATACATTTCAATCTCATAGTATCTTTTGGAAAGAAGACGGGGTACTTTGCGCAGAATTCAAGGATGTCAAATGAAGATAACAATTAAACGGTTTGACAAAAGAAAAGAACCTCAGAGCATTGATATGAACTATCCTATCTTCGAAGGGCTTACACTGCTTGAGAATTTCATAAAGATCAAAACCACGATAGATCCCACCCTTTCATTTAACGGAGTTTGCCGCTCGGGCGTATGCGGCAGCTGCAGTGTAATGGTAAACGGCAAAGCTATGCTAGCTTGCAGCTACAAGCCAAAAGATGGGGATCATATCGAACCGCTTAATTACCATGAGGTAAAAAGAGACCTGATAGTAGACAAAAACAAGGCTCATAGCACTCTTAAAACTTCTCATGCTGTCATGCATGGAAATGTTATAGTAGAAAATTTTCCAAAAGTTACGGTTCAAAGCGATTGTATATTGTGTGATAGCTGTTTTGCCTCATGCCCCGTAATGGCAGTTAATGAAAATTTCATAGGGCCTTTTGCTCTTAGCAGAGTATACAAGTATACAACCATAAGCAGTGACAGTAAGACAAGTATTGATGCTATCCAACAAAATGGTGTATGGGATTGTACTCTTTGCGGGGAATGTACTTTGGCTTGCCCACAAGGCATAGATCCAAAAATGGATATTATGAATCTGCGAAGCAAAAGCGTGCAAAGTGGATACATGGATCCGAATATGCAAAATATGAGTTTCGGACTTGATTTCACACAAGGATTTTAGCTGATGCTTATCCATCTTGCCAAATGGCGTATAATAGCTGCCGGGATCATAGGCAATGTAATAGAGTATTATGACTTTGCTCTTATAGGTTTTCTAGCAGTCATTATGGGACAGCTATTTTTTCCATCGAACGACCCATTTTTATCGCTTCTTGGCTCCTTTGGTGCATTTGCAGCAGGTATGGTTATGCGTCCTATTGGAGCTATATTTTTTGGCCATATAGGCGACAAGGTAGGCAGACGGCATGCACTCATTGGCTCACTTGTCATGATGGCATTGCCTACTTTTCTCATAGGATTTTTGCCTACTTATGCCCAAATAGGGATCATGGCACCAATTATGTTGGTACTTCTGCGTATGATACAGGGTTTTTCTGTAGGCGGTGAATACGCCAGCTCGATAGTTTATCTAGTTGAAGAATCGCCAAAGGGCCATTCTAATCTATACGGTTCATTTGTCTCTCTTGGTGCCAAGCTTGGTATGGCTATCGGTGCTGGATTTTGTGGCATATTGCTAGGGTATTTAGGTGAAGATAGTATGACACAGTGGGGTTGGAGAATTCCATTCTGGAGCAGTATGGTGCTTGCTCTTGTTGGGGTATATCTACGTCGCCACTTAACCGATAATTATGAAGCTCCAAAAACCAAAGAGATGCCTATAGTCAAGATCATCAAACATCACCGACGTGAATTTTGGCTATTTTTAGCTATAGCTTCTGCAATTTGGATATTGTACTATACTTTATTTGTCTATATGCCTGTATGGCTTCAGACTTACGGAGGATTAGATAAGGCTGCCTCATCGTATATCAATACCTATTCTATCATATTAGGAGTAATATTCATTCCCATCATGGCAATAGTAGCTGACCGATTTGGCTCTTTAAGGCTCATGCGTTTAAGCGCTATTGCTACGGCTATATCTATCATACCGATTTTTATGCTCATGAGCATACAGAATATTTACGCCACATTAATGGCTGTTTCCATTATGACTATACTTCTATGTACTTTCCAAGCTCCCGTGTTTGCTGCTACGGTCAATGCTATCTCCAATCATAACTACAGAGCCTCCTTTACTGCTGTGATCCTTGGAAGTGCAGCCGGAATTGTAGGCGGCAGCACCCCCGCACTTATGACGGCTATGACAAAAATAAGCGGCGAACCATTATCACCCGCATTTTTGATAGCTCTATTTGCGATAGTTGGATGGTGGGCATTGACAAGGATTTCGTCATCGCGAACAAAGTGAAGCAATCTATAAAAAGAGCTAGACTGCCGCGGCTTTTTTAAAGCCTCGTCGTTAGACGTGGTCATTACGATGAACGGAGTGAAGAAGCAATCCATACATAAAATAATGTCATCCGAACACTCGAAAAGCAGGGCTTGTGGCAGTAGTGCATACACAAGCCCTAGCGGTTTGCAAGGATGACGCTTTTTGGTTACTTTTCTAAAAAAGTGACGAAAAAAATAGATGGATGGTTTTATTCTAATTAATAGTAGCTTCTATATAGGCGCATCCTCTTGATGTACTCGGAGATGTGGATCCAGTAAGAGTGCCAATATTTATAGTTACGGTTGGAGTACTAAAACTTCCGCTAGTATTTGTGATCCCAGCGCAATCGCAACTTGTTGTTATATTTTGTACTACAAATCCGGAATTAACATAAGTTAATTTATCTTTATTGTTTGTAGTAAAATCCTCAGTTAGAATTACACTGGTAGCATCTAAAAGACCGGTATTATCAACAGTAAAACAATAACGAACAGTTGCACCTGGGATGCGCTTGGGATTGGTGGTACCGTTGGCCGGGTCACTGGTCACTATCGAGGTTTTTGAGATAAGCGGCTTAGTTGAATAGAGTATGTCGAATGTTTGGTTTATAGTACCTGAATACTGGTCATAATTGGTCGTATTTTCCTGCACGCCTATGGTAGCACCTGAACCATTGGTCCCATCTAATGTTCCACCAGGATAACGAAACCTGATATCACCGTTTTTATACAGCACAACTTGGAAATTAAATTTACTACATAGTCCAAGAAGACAAACTGGATCTGCAGGAATGTTGCTCCATGTTACAACGAATCTCTGGCTATCACCGGTGCCTAATGTTTGATATCTAATATCGCCATTGATTCCAAGACTTAAAATTAACGCGGGATACATCTGGTCCCAATAAGGATAGATGCTTTGCGCGGCAGCACCTGCAGCGTTAGGAAGAGCTACATTGCTTCCTGTAGTGTATTCTGATGTTAAATCAAAATAGAGCATGCCATTAGAGTTTATCCGGACTGCATTATAGGTAGAGCCGTTGAAAGGGAAGTCAAATCCTATAGCTGCCTCCCTCCATGCGTTATTGGTAGTGGGGTTCCATATCGTTGCTCCGCTTGTAGAATCAAGCGCGGTTGCTGTTGGGGTGGTGCGTATAAGATACTGCAACGGTGCGCTCCAAGCAAAAACGGTACACAGTAATATCCAAAATAAAAACAGTTTTCTTACCATGAAAGCGCCTTTGCCATATCCCCTATGGTTTTTTGGTCAAATTTCATACGAAATTTTACATAAGGCCCTTGTGTACGATAAGTTTGCAGGTCAAAATCATTGTCATTGAAGCCTATCCAGTTATAACCAAGAGAAAGCCACATCGTGTCTACCAAATTATATCCTACATACACCCCTGCTCCATAATCAAAATTACCGGCATCTTGAGCAAATAAAGCACTAGTTTGCAAGCCTATATCCATCTTTTTTGTAATATCATAACTAATATCAATACCGCCTAATTGCACCAAACCTTTGTGATCATAATCCTCTATCTCATCGAACACGTATTTCACACCATACTGCAAAGAGAGCTCTAGCGTATCGCTTGGAGTATAGTTAGCTTGGAGATTATTTATGAGTTTTTGACTCTTGCCCTCTATTTCTCCTCTCTCATTCGTATCGATATATTCTAATTTATTCAACACTATCAAGTCTGATTGTTGCGGTCTATAAGCCAAAGCAACTCTGGCTTCTATATTTTTTGTGTTATTTACATCATTATATACATTACTATACAAACTGCTAGCCGCTAATCCGATATCATCGTTTGGCTGCGTATATGCTCCCAGTGTGATATTTTGTTTATTGTCAAATGTGCCATCTCTATACTCGCCGTTAAGTATCACGGAAAATAGATCTGTGCGATAAGCACCTCCTACTCTATATGCATTAAACTCATCATTTTGGGTTGTTGCATTGCCATCGACTAGCACCCCTTTTTCATACCCCCCGCTTAGCCAAATATTTGGAGTGACTTGATAGCTTTGGAGCAAACCTGTAGTATTGTATAATCGCGTAGTATCATTTTCTGCCTCGCTCATAGTGGTATTTTCAACCGTCATGCCACTCCACGGCCTTGCTCTTGTACCGACACGCCCTATCTCGTAATCTTTTTTATCACTTTTTGCCCACTCATAAGATCCAAATATATCTATCGATTGGCTAAGTGCATAATCAAGTCCCACCATTGTCTTGGTAGGGAAAAGCTCATCTTCATCAACACCCAATGCTCTATCATGGGAAGCTAAAAGTTTGAGTCTTTGATCAAAAAAAGTTTGATACCCTCCTAGCAAAACTTGATTGACCGCTTCAGTGTCACTGGCATCTGCATATCTATAGCCTAGATATGCGCTCCATAATGTTTCATCAATTTGAAGTCTTGATTCTGCTACATCATGGTTTTTGCCGCTGAGTAACTCGGTATCTCTGTATGCTGCGGCTTTGAGACTTACACGATTATCAAATGTTTTAACAGCGTCCATACCTATTTTACGAGTTCCGCCAAGCTCGTTTGAGAGTTGTCCGAGCCCAAAAGAGCTATCCTGCTCTCTATAGTATCCTCTCGCATAAAGCCCGTTTGAGAGATGTTCAACCTCTGCTAGTTTGGCATCACCCCTTACTACATCTCCGTCTTTGGTGGTTTTGGTTTTGGCATATTCAGCTTTGAGCGTCGTGTCTGCTCCGAGTTTGACCGTAGTATCTACTCCTGCCATCTCGTTTTTGCCCGTTCCTGTATCTTCGGATATATAAGTACTGCCTACTTCTACATCTCCGTCTTTTAATTTCACAGCGCCCCTGCCGCCATAAGTATAATGTTTTGAACCATCCCCTTTTATCTCGTACTTGGCTACTATGTATATAGGATTAAAATCTTCATCTACGCTATATATCGGCTCTTTGAAATACAATCTGCCTAGATTATAATCTATCTCATAATCTCTGAATCTTTGCAACTCTTTTGTACTTAGAATTATCTCATTTCTATATCTATCTCTGACTTCTATGGATATTTTTTCTGAATTTACTACGATAGGTTTGCTTTTTAGATAATAAAATCCGGAGGTCCCGTCTCCTCTAAGCTCATCTCTTTGAAAAACTTGGTCCGTATATGCCGCAAAGGCTTTGGCATCTACATGTTCGCTGTGATATTCGCTTTTTAGTCCCGTGAATGTACGGCTGTATTGTGTGAGTTTGGTAGCACTAAAATCTGTATTAAAATCACCAAAAAGGATATTAAATTCATCATTTTCCAGTTTAATATAAAGTTTTTTACGGCTTGCGGCATCATATGCTTGCGTAGTATCATCATTATAGATAGTATAATAGGTATTTGGATCTATCTCGCCAAAATATCTGGTATTTTTAGTATCCCTTCCGGTATCATACGCCATAGTAAGCAGCCAATTAGCTTTTATGCTGCCCTTGGCAAAAAATGAAATTTGCCCTTCACGCACGACTCCTTCGTTTGTATCACGCAATGATTCTTGGTGTTTTTTGAGCGTATTATAACCCACACTTCCCTCGGCAAATCCGACCATGATCCATTTACGCATACTTGGCTTGAGCCATACCTTGATATTATCTTCTTTATATTCGAGCTTGAAACTTAATGTCGCTTCTCCTGTTTGTGTAGTAGGCTGTAATGCGATGTATGCTATGCCGTCAGCTCCAACTGTATATGTATTAGTTGACTCCATACTCGCCGCAAGCGGATTGTTTTTGAACAATTCTACACTGCTCATGGAGCGATACGGCTCGCTGACCGAAAAACTTCCTGTTACGCCTTGTCTCAATGGTTTGTTAGCGCTATCTAGGAACTTAACTGCTATAATACATGGGTTGATGCCGTCTGCTACTATCTTTGAAAGCTTTGGCATATATACTATTTTGGCAGGGGTATTTGCGATGAATATCTCTCTTGTGAGAGTATCATAGATTTTGCCGGATATATCATATAGCTTGATCTCCAGTTTATTGGCTCCATTTAAGAGATCCACACCTCTATATCTATCAATGGCCATACTTTGATCCGGCGAACTGCTTTTGCCGTCGTAATTGAGCATACTTACCTTTGCTCCATTTAGCCACACTTCTGCTTTGTCGGTTTTTGGATAACGTATTGCTATTTTAGTAGAAGGGATAGAAGGTACATGGTTTGGTGGCGGCCATAATATCTCGGTTTTATTGTTTTGAAGATCACTTTCTCCATATATAGGCATCTTTGCTTCAATACTGGATACTTCATGCGGTTTGGCCTCTTTTATCTCTTTGAATTCATTAGCAACGACTGTGATATTTGCATCTGTTTTTTTTAGACAAAAATCTGCTCTTTTTAGTCCTCCATATTTCATATCCACAAATTGAGAAAATGCACGGTTCCCAAATCTAGCATTTTCCTGACACTGGGCCATCTCATATCCGCGCGGAAGCAGATCTACATCCACCTGCACTGTGTGTGTGCCTGCCCTGACACCCTCAAAATGATATTTGCCATCTTTATCCGTGAGTACATATGTACCGTCTTCTAGATAAAGTCTCACGCCTGGTATGCCGTGGCCTTTTTTATCGTCTTTGAAAGGCGCATCATAGACTTGACCGAGTATGGTTCCTGTGGAGCGAAACAGTTCTTCTTTGACCATTAGCGAAGCGGTGGCTACATTGGATTTGACCGACGATTGCGACATAGCCCAAGCTTGATTTACCGCTTCTTTGGTGCCTGCTCCTACTACTGCAATGAATGTGATCTCCGCTACGCCATGAGAAGCTATAGTGGATATAATAGTCGACAACTCTGTGCCATCAACGGACAGGGCGGGTGTGGCGCTCATGCCATCTACTCTGAATGTGCCCTCTTTGTACTTTACACCCCTTGGTAACAGATCATACAATACTACATTGCTTGCTGCAGTAATACCGTCATTATGCACTTTGATTGTATAACGTACTATCTCTCCTATGCCCACTACAGATTTGTCAACGCTTTTTTCTACCCAGATTCTGCTTTGTTCTTGGACTGTGACAGTGACATCGACCTCATTTGAGATTGCGCTTTTTGCAGCACCACTAACAGTATATGTGGCATTCGCTCTATTTTTGATGACATCGCCTACATTTGCCCCCCAGGAGAAAGCACCTAATAACAGCAGTGCTGTTATACCTCTCATGGTCATCACAATCTTTTTGTGATCAACACAAGCGGTTTTGACAGAATATAATACTCTTGCGGCTCGCCTGGAGGCCGACAAGAGAAGGAGGAAAATCGCTTGATCTCTCAAGGTTTTTGTTCTATTGTATCGTTACTTCGATATATCCACAGTTATTAACACCTGCAGCTACCCCATCATAATCAAGGGTTACACTGGAAGTTCCAGCACCGGTAGTACCGGCATTGGTTTCAACAGTACCTGTTTTGGTACCACACACACCGGAAGATATCGCTGGGCACACATCTGTTCTTATATCAAGGTTTGCAGCAGAAGTACCAAATTCAGTTGGAATTAGATCCGTTACGGTAACACTTGTTGCATCTGAAGTACCCGTATTTGAAACCTGGATCTGGTAGCGAAGAACTGCACCTGGGATACGTTTAGGGTTAGTTGTGCCATTTACCGGATCACTTATAACACATGAAGTTTTAGTCACTGCCAAAGCTGCAGATTGAGCTATATATCCGCCCCATGCAGAAAATTGACCATCAAATGCAGTATTGCCTTCAGTAGTTATGCCTGTACCTTCTGCCAGTACTATATCCACAGTTCCTATATTATCAGGACCGATTGTCGAAGTTAATGCCGTACCTCCAGCATCAGTAGCCGTTGCTTCTAGCTGAATGTTCATTACATCACCATTTACAATACTAAGCGGTATATCAGCCGCCACCCTGACAAGCACTGATGTGTCTACCGGCACTGAAAATGCACCGGTATATGGAATATAGGTAGTCCCTCCATCAGTACTATAGGTTATAGTATATGGTGTACTTGTATCGGCTGTATCTGCATTGCCATAAACACTCTCCCCGCCCGTTAGGTTAATTGCTGCAAGTGTAAAGTATTGCGCAGCATTGCCGGTATTGGCCAATGTCCAATTGGTAATTTGCCCTGTACTGCCTGGTGTTACAACTATTTGGGCACCATCATTGTTTGCAACCGTAAAGTCTACTGCATTATCCACCAAAAATCCAGCACCATCATCTGCGGTGATAGCTGTTTGGCTTACGCCGCCTACTGTATAATTCAATGTAACATCATTTTGCACTTGAGTCCCGGAAGCCGTACCTACAGCATACGCGGAGCTAAACCCCAACAGTATCATCGATACTGCAATTAAAATCTTTTTCATGATTTCCTCCTTTGTTTTGGTCCATTTTGGACACCTTGGCTCTCAACCCCTGAAGAGAAGTTTTACAGTCATAATTCGGATATCGTCATTCCTGCGAGGGCAGGAATCCATTCTTTTGGATCCCCGTCTCAAGCACGAGGATGACGGGTCGATGACGAAAAATATAAAACCTCTCTTCAAGGGCCGAAGAACCGCCCAGCCTTTATTCTAAAGTAGCATCAAATTGCACACTGCTACTTTGTTTGGCACCTAGTGTTTGCACTACCCATCTTATAGCTTTGTATTCTATAGCTTTTGCTACTCTTTTTTTGCCGTTTTCAGTCACAAATAGCTTAGCCGGTACATCAAAAACCTTACCGTCAATTGAATATGTGATAGTGCAAACTCCGCTGCATTTGGCACTTTCACCCACATAAAGCATATGCTTTGGTACGGGATTGGTAATTACTAAATTTTGGGCTGTTGCGTTTCCATTGTTGCTAATGGTATTGACATAACGTATTTTAGTCCCGGGGATTACCTTGGCAGCTTTCACCCATGTGGTTTGTTTGTTTATGGTTTTTTCTTGAAGTGATTCAGATTTGATACTCACATCAGCGTACACTATTGAAGAAAAAACAAAAATCGATAAAACAGATAAAAAACTTTTTTTCATGCTTACTCCTTATTCTGGTTGCAAGCTATTGATAAAATAGCTTGTGAGATTTGGCAACCTCTCCCAGTCTTGCGTACAAGACTCAGAGAGGTTGCCTAGCTTATCATCACGTCAAATGAGATGTTTTTGATATATGGAACTCCTAAGCTCTGCGTAGCAGTACCTAAATTTACTTCTATACTAGTGCCTGTAAAACTACCACTATCACTATCGGCGGCATCAGTCAAGACGACACCATCAAGCTTTAGAGATCCTGCCACATAAGTAGTACCTACAGGTATGGCATCTGTAATGATAAGATTGCCTGCACTTCCATTTGCTTGAAGTTCTACTACTATATTATAGCTCACAATTGTTCCGGTAGATACTTCGCTGCCGCTGTGCGTGGCACTTTTGGTAAGTTTAACTCCAAGATCACCGCTCATCTCATACTTGCCCCAATCCTTATCTACTCCTCCGCTCATGCCATCTACGGCAAATACTCCGTCCACGCCTGCTCCCGGGTATATAGTCCCCGGAGCACTGGAACCACCGATGGTGGATTTAGCTTCTATGGCATTACTTGAAATGCTTCCGGATATATATGAGCTTGTAGGCATGTCTGAAACTAAAAAAATAGTAGCAAAAGCATCAGCTGCCAATATAGTGCTGCTTACTGGCTGATCTATTGATACATCAAATACGCCATTATTGTTTATATCTATGAAAATTCGTGGATTGGTTACTATAAAATCAGAAGAAGGATTTACTATATCATAAGTAAGATCAAATGTGTCTTTTCCGTTGCCTGTATTGGTAACTTTGAATGTAAGTACTCGGTCGCTCTCTCCGCTAGCTACGATTATCGGAGATGCATCATTCCATACTACGTTAACATCTATGACTTGATCGACTTTATCGGTAATAGTATTGCTGTCAGTAGTATAAGATACGCCATTGATCTCATACTGCAATGTAGAAAAATTGCTGATCTCGGTACCGGCTAAAACGCCTTTGGCAAAGATATTAGTAATACCTACTGCTATCCATGCCAAAGCAA
>Ga0265295_1009263_pt1 | contig 10586 bp, 5 predicted proteins | sample Munlansysbiofilm_FD_192503 | JGI IMG/M metagenome (GOLD analysis project Ga0265295, IMG submission 192503) | Leachate microbial communities from a municipal landfill in Southern Ontario, Canada - Methane capture system biofilm | ecosystem: Engineered > Solid waste > Landfill > Unclassified ... | reverse complement strand
TATATTTTAACCAATAAAAACAGATGGCTTAAGAAACACTTACAATTCAACCACTTAACACAAGTTATTTTTTGTATGGTAAAATATGAAAAACTTTGTTCTTGTTTTGGTTTATTAATGAGTTATGGTCATTAATCTCTTGTTAACTGCCGGATAGGCAGCTTAGAAACATGAAAGGGAAGATCTCCTTGAATGGTGTTCGTTAACTGCCGGATAGGCAGCTTAGAAAAACGGGTCCTCAGCTGCATGGGAAACGGTTGAGTTAACTGCCGGATAGGCAGCTTAGAAATTGGGTCCAAAGCACTTGGGGAACAAACAATTTGTTAACTGCCGGATAGGCAGCTTAGAAAAGCAATGACCGGGCTTTTTGTTTGTCACTCGTCGTTAACTGCCGGATAGGCAGCTTAGAAAATCCAAGACGGTATGTTTGATTGTTTTCCCGGAGTTAACTGCCGGATAGGCAGCTTAGAAAAGTACGTTATAGAGAACGCTATTGATAGCGTAGTTAACTGCCGGATAGGCAGCTTAGAAATGCAATAGATAGAGACACTGTTGGCATGGATGTGTTAACTGCCGGATAGGCAGCTTAGAAATGGAGCGCCTCAATCATCTCCTTTTGCCCATCGTTAACTGCCGGATAGGCAGCTTAGAAATCAACAGTCTCCTGATAACGGGATACAACACCGTTAACTGCCGGATAGGCAGCTTAGAAATTTGGTGACGCCGACATCCCTGCCCTGGCTATCGTTAACTGCCGGATAGGCAGCTTAGAAAATGGGGATAATAGCTTCCTGACCATGGAAGGTGTTAACTGCCGGATAGGCAGCTTAGAAAATTCTGGGGATCCTTGTTTGCAATAATCTATAAGTTAACTGCCGGATAGGCAGCTTAGAAATGGAAAAAATATGGAGATCGTAAATTGAAAAGGTTAACTGCCGGATAGGCAGCTTAGAAATTAATGGCATATGCCGTATAGTTGATCCCTGTGTTAACTGCCGGATAGGCAGCTTAGAAAAGCAGGAAGGTCGTCACAAGCATGGTTCAAGCGTTAACTGCCGGATAGGCAGCTTAGAAAGGCAACAGTGGCTGCGGAAAGGATACTCACTCGTTAACTGCCGGATAGGCAGCTTAGAAAAAAGAGTCCGCTGAAAGGGCTGAGTATGTTTCGTTAACTGCCGGATAGGCAGCTTAGAAACTTAAGAGTAGCATTGTCCTGAAGCTCAGTTTGTTAACTGCCGGATAGGCAGCTTAGAAATTAGAATCAGCAGGCCGGGAGTCTTTTACGGAGTTAACTGCCGGATAGGCAGCTTAGAAATGAGGGATCATACCAAGCACAATTAAGTGTTGGTTAACTGCCGGATAGGCAGCTTAGAAAGTCAACGATGCGCTGTTCGGTGGGTCGCAGAAGTTAACTGCCGGATAGGCAGCTTAGAAATGGCCGGCACTAAAACCCTACTTGGTGTTGACGTTAACTGCCGGATAGGCAGCTTAGAAAATCGTCCCCGGCGATGCCTTCCCATGCAATTAGTTAACTGCCGGATAGGCAGCTTAGAAACAAAACGCCATGGACTTTTCCAGAGCTCTTATGTTAACTGCCGGATAGGCAGCTTAGAAAGTGGAGCGCCCGATCTGGTCTACACAGCGCTGGTTAACTGCCGGATAGGCAGCTTAGAAAACCTTCGGCGAAGAGTTGCAGGCGGCGGGTTAGTTAACTGCCGGATAGGCAGCTTAGAAAGTTCTGGAGGATGATACCTATGGATCGGTGATGTTAACTGCCGGATAGGCAGCTTAGAAACAGTGAATAGGCACATATCCGGTAATGGATCCCGTTAACTGCCGGATAGGCAGCTTAGAAATATCAAAGAGTATAGCTGGCAGAGCAAGTTACGTTAACTGCCGGATAGGCAGCTTAGAAATGTTAAATTGTGATAATGGGAATCGTGGTTCCGTTAACTGCCGGATAGGCAGCTTAGAAATTGAAAGAAATGGTGGTGATCTCACCCTTGCCGTTAACTGCCGGATAGGCAGCTTAGAAAAACCGAGGTCGAAACCGGGTTGCCCCATAAATGTTAACTGCCGGATAGGCAGCTTAGAAATTGCAATGATCTTCTGCCAGGCAATGTTTGCTTGTTAACTGCCGGATAGGCAGCTTAGAAAATCGACCAAGCTGGCCTAAATACCTCATACGCGTTAACTGCCGGATAGCGGTGGATATCGCGATCATGAGTTTTTTAAACTTAAGCTATTTGACCTTCATAGCAAAAAGTACGCATTAATCGGATGAACCCAAATGTTAAAAACCATGAAGTGCCCGGTACGAACAGTTTTTGTTTATCGGAAAACACGATATGTTGCCCTCATGACCACAGATTTAACGCTTTCGGTTGAGTAAATTATAGAATATTATGGCGCACGCTGGAAAATAGAATCCGGTTTTAAGGAAATCAAGCAGGAAGTTGGTAGTTCAAAAGCACAAGTTCGGAATGCGGAATCCGTACTGAACCACCTTAACTTTTGCATGATGGCCACAACGCTGACATGGATCTATGCCGATCGGTTGAAAAATGCACCAGACCGAAGACATAAAATTCGGGGGCGAGCAGGATTTGCATTTTCAGATGTGCGCAGGATTATAGCCGAGGCGGCATTGAGTTCTGATTTTTATAGGGTTTGCCCTGTGCCGGGTCAAACCCCACCAAAATCTTTCATCAAAACCTTGTTACGCATGGTTGCATAGCAAGGAGATCGATTAATTTACAGGAAACTTTAGTAATTTAACTACAACATACCAATCAACCCTGATGAGCGAAGGAGGATCATACCTCCAACCAGTATGCAGGCAATCCCGACAATATTTCGTAAATGGTTGGTTTTGACGTTATGGGCTAAATAGACCCCAAAAAAAACTCCGATAAGCTCTACAATTGTAACCCAAGACCCAACCCCGAAATCAATAGCGCCATATTTCAAATTCCCAATTGTCCCGGAGAGTGCAGCTACAATCTGGATTACCTGACTGGTAGCGATAGAAGTGAGAGGGGAGAAACCAATTATGACCATAATGGGTACCGAAAGTACCGGTCCACCCACACCTGTCAACCCAGATCCAAAGCCCACTGTAGCCCCGATAGCGACAAGCATGAGTTTTTGTAAATTTGAGCGTCCATCCAGACGGCCCGAGTCATCGGCTGCCCTTGGATACATAGTATAAAATCCTGCAAAAACAATAATTAATGACAAAATTATATTCAGCAGATTGGCATCAAATTTTGAATTAACTAAAGCACCGATATAACCGAAAAAAGTTGCGCCCACGCAGACTGGTATCGTAACGCGCCAATCAATGGTGCCACGGCGTTGAAAAAGATAGGTTCCAACTATACCTGTGAAAATAAATGTAAATAAAGCTGTGGCCATAGAAACATGCGTAGTAAGTCCTGCAAAAGCTGAGAGGGCTGGTATGAGCAAAATACCCCCAACTCCCACACAACCAATAAGTGTACCGACAACCAACGAAACAACAACTAATGCGGTAATCATTAAAGCTTCTCCTTTGTAAGGGCATTTTTTTAGTAGTTTATTTGAAATTTCATAGCACTGAAAAATCATTATATGGCTGTAAGCGATTTTAAAAACCTAACATTTTCCCTATAATTAATTATGGGGGGTTAGGAAACAGGGTTTCGCTCCACAGGCTAAGATATACACCCGTTTTTTGTTACGCTTGCAAGTAATTCTCCCAAGTGTATTATTACAAACAGCAAAAAGCATACCAAAGAAACCATATGCCATTAACTACTTAACATTATGAGATGTATTTAAATTGCCACAAAACAATGCGACACGATATTGGATTATTGATATAAAGCATCTCGTTTTTAAAACAGTTATGATACAATCATTACTGATGGCAAATTTCTGCTTATGATAGACAAAATAAAACAATGCAATCTATCGGGGCTGAATAATCCTTTAGTATTTTGGCCAGAATGATTGTGCTGTAAAGGTTAAAAGAGAGTGACTCATATGAAAGAACCCAAAAGATTTAAATTCGCCTTTGTTTCCAATTCGATGGAAATAGCCAAAGTTGTGAAGCTTTTTGCTAATCCACAAGAGGAGGAGGTAACCATTGAATTGGCAACCATGGAAGAAGCACTCCCCGTAGCTAGAAATTTACTATCAAAGGGTGTGGAGGTTGTTTTGGGCGGCGGAGCAACAGGTAGGCTACTCCGTAGCAATCTTGGCCAACCAGTAATAACTGTTGCGAGAACCCATCTTGATATCCTTCGAGCACTTATGAAGGCTCAAAAAAATGGGCATCATATAGGGCTTACAAGTTTTGCTCAAGCAACTGACGGTATTGACATTTTTGCTCGTTTGCTTGGCATACAGATTCGGCAAATTGTTTTCAATACGACAACCGAATTGATTAACGGAATTGGTAAGGCTGTTGGAGAGGGGGTAGAATGCATTGTTGGGGGAGGCATCTGCAAGGAGATATCTGCTTCTCTCGGAGTAGAGGGCTTTATTATTACGCCGAGCAGCGAGGTCATTAAGCGTGCTTTTGATGAGGCTCGAGCTATTGCTGGTTCTCAAAGGAAAGAAAGGGAAGAATCAGAGCGTTTGCGAGTTATTCTCCAGACTGTAGTGGAAGGAGTAATCGGTGTTGATGCCAATGGACATGTCAATCTACTAAACCATACTGCGGCTAAACTTCTTGGCCTTGATCCACAAAAGGTTATTGGTAGGGCACTACCAGAAATACTCAAGGGGACTGGCCTTCTCAATGTCTTGAAAACTGGTATTCCAGATATTGACAAAATTCGGCGTATTGGAAATATGGACATTGTAATCAATTCCATACCGGTCGAGGCAAATAAAAAAATTAAGTCTGTGGTAAGCACCTTCAGAAAAGCATCTGGAATACAAAAAATTGACCGAACATTGAAAGAAAAACTATACACAAAAGGACTGATTGCCAAATATACCCTTGATCATTTCAAGGGGCAAAGCTGGGATGTTGAAAAATTACGCAATAAAGTTGCCATGTACGCCGCCACCAATGTCACAGTTCTGATCCAGGGAGAGACTGGAACCGGCAAAGAAATTTTGGCCCAGGCTATTCACAACTTGAGTGATCGAAAAGGCAAGCCCTTTGTTGCCATTAACTGCTCAGCATTGCCGGAAACTCTTTTAGAAAGCGAATTATTTGGTTATGAGGAAGGGGCGTTCACAGGCGCCAAGCAAGGCGGCAAGATAGGTTTTTTCGAACTTGCCAACGAAGGAACAATCTTTCTTGATGAAATTGCCGATATCCCACCGAGTCTTCAAGCCCGTTTACTTCGTGTTTTGGAGGAAAAGGAGGTGATGCGGGTAGGAGGAGATCGAGTTATTAGAGTAGACATCCGCATTATTAGCTCTACGTACAAAGATTTGGCAGTTGAGGTCAAAGAGCAACGTTTTAGAGCGGATCTTTATTTCAGGTTGGCAGTTTTGCGGTTGTATGTTCCCGCTTTACGAAACAGAGCTGAAGATATCCCCCTACTTGTTCATGAACTCTTCTATAGATACACCATAGGAGGTAGAAAAATGGAGATATCTGCTGGAATTATGAAGCAATTACAGGAGTATGGATGGCCAGGGAATGTACGTGAAATAGACGCCCTGCTTAAGTCTTATTTAGCGCTTATAGGGGAGAATAACTCTGATCAAAAGTTGTTTCAAGAACTCTTTGATGAAGTTAAGGAAAACTCTCTGTTTCAGCAGGACCCAGATTGGAATTTTCCCAATGTCCTCGACAACAAGGAAATGCCAACCCTCAAGGAAAAGGTAGAGCGATTTGAAAAAAAGCAAATTGATATGGCTTTGCGCGAGTCAAGATTTAATAGACAGGAAGCTGCTAAGCGTTTAGGGATAAGCCCCAATACTCTGTGGCGGAAGTCGAAATCGTTGGAGAAAAACTAAACAGTAGGACTGCTGAAAAGATTTATATTGTTCAATTTTTTCAGCAGTCCTGAGTCTTTTTGTTGCGGAAAACATCCTTCTAATATGCTTGACCTTTATTAAAAGCCCGGTGGCAGGATATAAAAATCGAGTTTTAAAACAAATATACAAATTACGAAGTAAACAATTGTTACGGCTACAGAAATTGCTCCACCTATAATGCCATAAACAAACATTCTCTTAAGGTTCGCACCAAAACCAGCAACAATCCCTTGGGCACCGGTTGAGGAAGCCACTGCATAACTCCAACTTAAGGCACTACCCGCTATCCAGATAAAAGGTATCGCACCAAATTGCAGGCCGCCCCATCCTCTGAAGGCTTCAATCACCATGGGGATCATCACGCCAGCCGCCGCTGTGTCTGAGGTGACCTGTGATATCATATTAGACCCTATGGCAAAGGCGGTAATAGCTGAAATATCGCCCATTTCGATAAAGGGTTTGAGCCATCCTGCTACCACTTGGCTTGCTCCAGTTTTAGTCAATATGCGGCCCAAAGCGATGGCGCCCGGCCAGATAAAAACAACCGCAACCGGGAAATACTTGGTAAGGGATGGTATTGATAAAATATTCTCACCACGGTTTCTCTTTGATGGAAAGAAAAAAAGCATGATTGCGAAAAGGAAGAACAAGGGGGACGGATGAAGCCATTTAAAGTAAGGCCCCTTGACCCAGTCCACGTAAAGTGGTCGACTAAGGGCCAGAGCTAAAATTAAAGTAAAGCCGTAACAGACGATTTTCTCCTCAAAAGTCATGGACCCCATCTCTTTCAACTCATTACGATAGAACTCCTTACTACCCTGGAAATGATCCACTTCCGGCTTCATGAAAAAATACATGAAAGTCGCCATGGCTATCATCACGCAGAGCGATATAGGAATCATCCGCAATGACCAATCAATAAAAAAAACTTCTTGTCCGATATACTGCTCCATAAATCCAAGAGTGACAACAGCCTGACCTCCACCAATAGGGGTTGCCATACCTCCGACTGACGCTCCCCAGGCTACTGCAATAAGAATATTAGAAGCAGCCTTACTGTCCCATCGTTGCTGATAAGTTTCATAACCGGCATACATTAATGAGGCGACTGCAATAGGAGCAAAAACTGCGGCTACCGGCGTATTGCCCATCACAAAACTCATCAGACCAGTCAACCAAAACCAGCCTATCATCTGAAGACGAGTATCATTGCCGAAAAGGATTAAAAAATTCAAGGCCATCCGTCTGGCAAACCCCCAGCGAGCCCAGGCGACAGTGACCGCAGTTGCGCCAACTATGAGAAATATGTGTTCATGCATATAAGCCTGCAGTACTGTCTCGATCGGCAAATATTGATAAATGGCAACAACAAAAAGAGGGACAAGGCAGGTGACTTTGATATCGACAGCCACCGTGACCCACCAATAGACCATCCAAAACAAAATGCCAAACCCCATCCTTGCCTCAACAGACCCGAATGTCGGAAAAGTCAGAGTCGCAAGGAGGAGGATTGGCCCCATTGCTTGATGAAAGAACTTCATTTTATTGATTTTGTCTTCAGTTACAGATTCAATTTGTTCCATTTTCGCCCCCTCACATTTTTTGTAAGCATACAAGGGCATTCTTCATATGTGCTTTACACTTAATGAAGCCACCCCTAAATAGAAGGCATTTTTCCAGCACGAAGTGTAAAACACTTTAATAGAGTTGTGAATGATGCCCATACAAGCCATAAATCCGAATATAACAAAGGCCATGACAATTTTTTACAATTTAAAGTGTGCGTCATGGCCTTGTCATTTTATTACCTAAAGGGCAGTCTTACCAACATATTGTCTTTTAATGCAAAGACGTTTTTTCCACTCAGTCCAGGCGCGTTGCCCCATGATTAGTTCCTCGTGGGGTTCACCTATGGGAAAAGGTTTGGGTGAGTCATCTGTCCAGAGCCCTTGTTCTTTTCTTTCAAGGCGCTGGTCAATGAGCCAATCATTATAACTTTCATATACAATGTGGCCTTCCGGACCGTCAAGGGTCGCAGCCCTTATTCTACCGTCCCAGTCCACGTATTTTGTAGCCTCCTCATCGGTGACAACCAGAGGATCAACATCAAGCGTATACCCGGATTCTATATGTGCCTTACCAGCCACGGCAGCATAGATTCTTTGATCCCGTAGACTTAAAAGATCTTTGTGAATACCAATATACTTATCGCTGGTCGGGCTTCCTAACGGTTTATGATCGTTTGTTGCGCCACGGGCCTGAGCAAGATCTGTTTTATGAAAGTCGAGCATAGCTGGATCATAATCCTCTTGCAAAAACTCACAGACACCTCTCAGAATCCCTTCAGGATCTCTTACTAATTCTTCGTATTTGACATCGTACCATTGATCTTTTGACAATTTATTCCGCCATGGTGCGGCAGCGTTTTGACACATTTTCCATACTTCAGCAGCACAATAAATATTTGTAGGGCCAAATGATGATTCCATGTAATCAACACACGTATCACGTCCGTCACGGGTGATGTAAATAAACTGAGCATTGGGAAAATCTTCTATGATTTCTTTAATAAAGAAAAGGTTGTAAGGTGTTTTTTCTCCCCATCGGGGTTTTCCACCGTTTTCGCGGGCGAATCTCTCAAACATGGCACAGTAAAGGCCAGCAAAGCTCTGCTCCTTCACATCCTCTATGATTTCGTCAACGATGGTACGGGGGTTAACATTCATCCCCCAAAAAGGGGTTTTAAGGCCAAAAACCATTTCTGTTGCCAATGTTCTAAAGTTCTTTTCGACGCTCAGGTCTCCATAGGTATGCAGATATGGACGAAAACGGGAATAATACCACACCACCTCAGGAACTGCGATCCTAGGGTGACATCCAATCATTGCCATCACCAGCGTAGTGCCAGACCTTTCCGCACCAATCATTATAATAGGTCTTTCTTTCAATGTAATTGCCATAATCTCATCTCCTAGTTTTTTTATTAAAAACAACAGCACCATCTTGCCTTAGACCTTTTTTAAAGCAACATCCATACCAAACCCTATTGTTTCATATAACTATATGAAATTTAAGATTTTTATCTCTTGGATAACATTTTAAGATTTAAGCTTCATCCTATTCCTGAGATGAAATCCCTCAAACATGAACGATTTCTGCATTGTTTGTCGGGGCTTGTTTGTTTCAAAAAAGCCGTACCCATTCGAGAAAACCAGCCATTTTGAGACCAAAAAACATCAAAAAACAAGCAAGTATATGTTGAATAGTCTTGCCTTTTAAACGGTGTGCTACCCTCACACCTACGCTTGCCATGGAAAGGCTACCAACGGAAAGCAGCATCCATTGGAGCCAGTTCAAATAACCTGTCGAATAAGGAGGTAGCCCTTCCACATCCAAGCCATTCACCAGAAAAGAAAAGGCCCCTCCCGCGGCACTAAATACCATCGTCACCATGGAAGTCGCCACCGCCTGATGCACTGTAAACTTTAAAACAAATACCATTATTGGCACATAAATACCTCCGCCAGCAACCCCAAGGATTCCGGAAATTAGGCCAAAAACAAGACCCCAGAAGATGAACACAGACAGGCGATCAACGGCGTGTTGAGTTCGGATGGTAGGGGGTATCGTTAGCATAGCCATGGCAACTATGATCATAAAAAGCCCAAAGATCATGGTCAGGACACGGCCCGGTAAGTTGGAAGAAATAATAGCGCCAAGGTAAGCACCGATTACAGCACTGCAACCCAAAGCAACACTGGCATTCCAAACAACCACACCGCGTCTGTGATTCAGCAGCGCTCCCCTTAAGGCTGTTGGAAGCACGACCAGGAGATTAGTGCCTAATGCAATGCGGATCGCAATTGTAGGATCGATCCCAATCGACTTTAAAATCCAGAACTGAGCGGGCACCATGAAAAATCCACCACCGACACCCATTAATCCGGTGGCAAAACCGGCTCCGGCTCCGGCTAACAGTAAAATTATTATGTGTATTCCAGTCACTAACTGCTCCTTTGAGGTTATAACGCTCAGGATCAGATGTGCAAAAAAGCCGACCAAGGTATTTAAAATATGGATAAAACTGCGTCGGTTCTTTGTATCAGCCTGAATCTAGTTATTATACGATATCTCTTACCTTTATTATATCTCAAAACCTCTTACTTTCGTGGGAACGCCGGTTCAAAGCCATGAAGGAAGCTGTTAACAGAGAAACCGATAGAAATAGACCACTGCATCCAGATACTTTGATGCTGAGGGCCGCTTCTTAATTTCAGAACTCCTGACATGAGCCAGATTTAAATGCATCTTACGCAGCCTTAAATACCAGCTTCAACTTTGTTCCAGGGTATGAAAAATTTTCCTTGTTTACTATGTCACTATAGTGGACCCTAATGTCAAGACAGTTTTTTCCTCAATTTAAGCTTCAAACCCGGTTGAATTTTTCGAAAAAGACAATTCGGATCTTACAACAATCCCCCTGTGGCAGGATAGATGTCGCCTCGAATGAACATTCACAATTGGGGGTGTTGAGGTGATGCAAATGGGATATTCTATCAAAACGAAACAAGCTGTGATAAAAAAGGCTTTGCTGGGTGAAA